>Ga0208103_1000593_pt1 | contig 11072 bp, 8 predicted proteins | sample CryBogmetaGMA75M_FD_184550 | JGI IMG/M metagenome (GOLD analysis project Ga0208103, IMG submission 184550) | Freshwater microbial communities from Crystal Bog, Wisconsin, USA - MA7.5M (SPAdes) | ecosystem: Environmental > Aquatic > Freshwater > Lake | place: Crystal Bog, Wisconsin, USA... | reverse complement strand
AAGTAATGGATACCCGTTATGGCGAAAACCCACATCAAAAAGGTGGCTTGTATGAGTTTGAGTCGTTTTTTAGCAAAAACTTCAAAACCCTCAAAGGGGAAGCAAGTTTTAACAATCTTACTGACATCAGCGGCGCAGTGAAAATTGCAGCGGCATTTGGGGATGAGAACGCGATTTGTATCGTTAAACATGGCAATCCATGCGGTTTTGCAATTCGTGAAAATATGATGGATGCGTATACGGAAGCCCTCAAATGCGATCCGATTTCGGCATTTGGCGGAGTGGTTGCCGTAAACGGTGTTGTGACCAAAGAGCTTGCTCTTAAAATGAATGAGATGTTTTTGGAAGTCATTATTGCAGGCAAAATCGATGAAGAGGCACAAGCGGTGTTTGAGCCGAAAAAACGTCTTAAGCTATTTGAATACGGCAGTGATCGTATACTTCTCAGCCGTGATGCAGTCGATTTTAAACACATCGATGGCGGATTTGTTTTCCAAGACGCTGACCGGGTGGGTGACGATGAGGTTAAAAATGCCAAATTGGTGACAAAACACACAGCAAGTGAGAGTGAACTCAAAGACGCTGAAATCGCGTACAAAGTAGCATCGTTGACCAAATCAAACTGTGTTGTGTATGTTAAAGACTCAGCTATGATAGCTGTGGGTATGGGGATGACGTCACGCGTTGATGCGGCACGTTGTGCATTGCGTAAAGCCCAAGAGATGGGATTGGATGTGAGCGGTTCGGCATTGGCTTCTGAAGCATTTTTCCCATTCCGAGATTCGATCGATGCGGCGGCAGGTGCGGGTGTCAAAACCGTTATTCAGCCTGGTGGTTCAGTGCGTGATGAAGAGGTCATTGCAGCAGCTGATGAGCACGGGATGTCATTGTACTTTACCGGTATTCGTCACTTTTTACATTAGGAATTAATTTTCTATCTGCATTTACTTTCCCGTACTATACGGGAAATCTTCAACTTCTTAATATCTTTTTAGTTTAACAAATCGTAAGAGTGATGGCATGAGCATGAGCAAGATAAATGTTCCGATAAGCATTCCTCCCACAACCACAATAGCAAGAGGTTTTTGCACCTGAGACCCTACCCCAGTAGAGAGCATTGCAGGTAATAAGCCAATTGATGCAGTTAGTCCTGTCATAAGAATAGCTCTGAATTTGTCAGAAGCGGTTTGAAGGATAGCTGCTTCAGTTTCAATGCCATTTTGATGCAGTTTCATGTAGTGGATAACGAATATGGAAGCATTTAGGATACTGACCCCTAAAATCGAGATAAACCCTACTGATGCGGAGACACTGAGGGATTGACCTAAGAGAAGCAAGAACGTGAGTCCTCCAAATACAGAAAAAAGAGCTGCTGTCAAAATAATAATAGTATTTTTAATTGATCCAAAATAGATAAATAATACCAACGTAATTAAAAACATTGCAGCAGGTGTCATAATTTTAAGTCGTCCAAAAGCACTTTGCATTTGCTCGAATCGTCCTGATAAATTGGTCAGATACCCCTCTGGCATTGTGACGGTATTGATGGCGTCTTGTACTTTGCTTACTGTTCCAGCTAAATCATGGGAAGCAACTGAGAATTTAATCGGAATAAAGCGTTTGAAATTTTCACGATAGACAAAAGAGGCTCCTGTGTCATAATAAATTTTAGTAATTTTGGAAAGAGGGATAATTCCGCCGTTATCTAAAACAATAGGAATCTCTTTAATATTTTCAATACTCTTGCGATAGCTGTCTGGAAAACGGACAACCAAATCAAAACGCTTATCTTGCTCAATAATTTTCGTAATGGCACGTCCATCCAAAGAGGATGAGACAATATCCATTAAATCCACGACATTAATTCCATAGAGTGCAGCTTTTTCACGATCTGCTTCGATAATCAAGCTCGGTTGACCCGTCTCTTTAAAAATCCCAACATCGGTAACGCCCTCAATTTTTTTGATTTTAGTTTCGACTTCTTTAGCCAGTCGATCCAGTACGTAGAGGTCATCTCCAAAAATCTTAACGGAGTTTTCCCCTTTGACACCCGACATTGCTTCAGCTAAATTGTCTTCGATGTATTGTGAAACACTGATGTCGGCATTGGGGAATGAGGCTCGAAGCGCTTGTCTAACTTCATTCTCAAGTTCTTCTTTGGTTATACCACGATGCCATTCTTTATAATCTTTTAATTTTACAAAATATTCACTGTTAAAAGGACCAGTAGGATCGGTACCGTCTTCGGGGCGTCCGGCTTGAAACTCGATGGTTTGCACTTCTGGGTATTTTGCCAATACGTCGCGCAATTTTTTAGAGTTTTCATAGCTTTTATTAAGGCTGATCGAATAGGGAAAAATAGCACGGATATAGAGATTGCCTTCGTCCATTTTAGGTAAAAATTCAGCACCAAGAATACTTGTGATGAAAAGAGTTAGAACAAAAACAATTCCAGTTGCTATAATGGCCATTTTACTGGTGATTCGAGAAATACTGTTCATATATTTAGTTTTTATCCAATCTAAAAACGGCAATACTTTCTCGTGAGAATGGAGTAAAAACGTATATTTACTCGCCAATAAAAAACTAAACGTAAGGATAAATGCAAAGCTGATTGCGTATACATACGTTTTTGCCATAGGGAGAAAAATTTGTGACTCTGCTCCTTTCATAGCAAAAAGTGGGATAAATGCGAGGAAAATAATAAGAATAGAAAATATAATAGGTTTTCCGACTTCACTTGCTGTTTCTTGAATGGCGGGAATGTGTTGACGCCCTTGGTGTTTGAGCCGAAAATAGTTTTCGATAACGATGAGTGGAATATCGACGATGATACCAAAGTCAATGGCACCTAATGAGAGTAAATTCGCGGATTCGTGTTGGTTTGCCATTAATGCCAGAGTGTATAGAAGGGACATGGGGATGATAGCCGCTACAATTACAGCTGCACGCAAATCACCTAAAAAGAGCAAAATAATGGCAAATACTAAAATCATTCCAATGGATGCTGTCTCTTTGAGTTTGTCAACAACCGTATGGAGAAGATCCTGTCGGTCGTAAAAAGGGACAACTTTGATGTCTTTAGGGAGAATACCATTGTTGAGCTCATCAATTTTTTTATGCAACTCTTCCATAGCCGATACGCTTGGTGCATTTTTACGTAAGACGACGACTCCCATAACAATATCATTTGCTTCATTGAGTCCTGCGATACCCGTTCGTGGCATAGTTGAGATGGAAGCCTCCGCAACATTTTTGACATAAATCGGACGGTCGTTGATTGTTGCGACAATTGTGTTTTCAATATCACTGATTGTTTTAATCAGACCAATTCCTCGAATAGTATAATATTGATCACCAAATTCCAATACACGTCCACCAACATTGACGTTACTTTTAGAAAGAGCTTGAATAACATCGCTAAGAGGAATCTTGTATTTTATAAGATCCTCTGGATGTACTACGACAGAATAGGCTTTAATCGCTCCTCCATAGCTGCCAATATCGGCGATATTGGGAACGGTTTTAAGATAGCGGGCTATGATCCAGTCTTGGTAGGTGCGCAGTTCACTCATACTTCGGTTGCCAACAACGCGATAGCGCATAATTTCACCGATTGCATTGGGGATAATTTGAGGTGACGCTTCGGGAGGAATATCAGCTTGAGCAAGGCGATTTAAAACTTCTTGTCGTGCATCTTTATAGGAACCGTCATAAGAAAATTTACATTTGATGTCGGAGAGCCCATACAAAGAGACACTGTTGATATTTTCAAGACCTGGCATTCCCGCTAAAGCAATTTCTAAAGGGGTAGTAATTTGTTTTTCTATCTCTTCAGCAGAATGACCTTCGTTGATTGTAACGATTTCTAGAATCGGAGGTGCTGGATCGGGGAATGCTTCGATATTAAGATCGCGTACTACTACGATACTCACAGCAATAGTGATAGCGGTGAATAACAATACAGCTAGGAAGTTGTCGATGAAAAAATTGGCAAGACGGCGCATATTATTCTTTTTCCAATGCGATTGCTTCAAGTGCGATTTTGGTATTTGCAGGAATCCCTTTTACAAGGGAAAAATCATCTTTGGGATCATCGCTGACGAGTTTAACATTAAGGGGAGAAAACTGCTTTCCATTTTGAACAAAAACAATAAACTTCCCTTCTTTGAAGAGCAATGATTTTTTAGGGATACGGAAAACATCTTTTTTATCCGCATCCAAAGAGATATTGGCAAACATATTGATACGCAGTTGAGCGGAATCAATTGAGGGCTGGATATAGACTTTAGTTGTTTTATTCTCAGGATCGAGAACATCGCTGATGTAGGTGACTGTCCCTTTTACAGATCCAAGTTCGTCATTGTCAATGGTAATATTGACTTGTTTTCCTACAAAAAAGGCAGATAAATCTTTTTCATATACAGCGGCAACGACCACTTTTTTATGAGGATTAGCAATTTTTATGAGAGTTTGTGTAGCATCATTACTAACTTTTTCTCCTAAATGAGTTCCTATTTCATACACTACTCCATTGATAGGAGAATGAAGTGTTAATGTTTGATCGGATGATGCACCGTAATAGTTTAGTTTTTGGGAAAATCCTTTTTCCATTGCTTGGGCTTGTTGGAAATCGCTTTGTGACGATGCAAGATCATTCGCCGTAATGGCACCGAGCTTGAACAACTCTTGATTCATAGCATATATGTGTTTAGTTTGTGTGTAAGCAGCTTTTGCGGATAGATGCTCGCTTTGAACATCACTCACTTCAGACGATCTAAGGCTTATTAACGGGGAATTGAGGGATATTTTATCACCGACGGTGACGTGAATTTTTTGGATGGTTCCAGTAACAGGTGCAGTGATTGATACAATCCCATCCGGAGAGGGCTGGATTGATGCTGTTGCCGATATTTGTGTGCTAAAAGTTCCATATTGGGGTAAAATTAAAGTAATGGCGGGCGTGAGTGTTTTGGCTACTTCTTGAGAGGCGGCTTCGTGATTTTTGTCACAACCGGTGAGTAAAAATAAAGCAACAGCATACGATAGAGTAAAGAGTGGAAAACGCATTAATATCCTTTTGAGTCAATAAGAGGTAAGCCTGAGTTTAGTTTCAGGTGTTCTGTGGCAATGTGTAAATCAATCAGCGAGTGCGTCATGTTTTTTTGATACTCGCGATAATTTTTTTGAGCATCGAGAAGCTCAAGAACCGAGATTCCTTTGAGGGCAAAGATTTTTTCTTGTTTTTCTTTAAGCTCCTTGGCTCCATTAAATCCTTCACTCATTGCTTTGTAAATGTTTCGATAAGATTGGGTGGCTTCATAGCTTTGGAGTATCTCCACTTGAGCCATTCGGAGTGTTTTGTCGTAAAGATTGACAGCTTGAAGGGTACCAATGCGGGCTTTTTCAATATCCCCTTCATTTCTGTCGTAAATAGGCAAGGGCATCGATATATTAACTCCGGCCAATGGCTCATAATAGGGACCAAAGCTTGCATATTCAGCACCAATTGATACATTTGGAACACCATTGGCTTTTTCAAGATTTAATGAAGCATCGGCAACTGCAAGGTTTTGTTTAGCAGCTTTGCAATCGGGACGTTCCGCAGTTTTTGTTAGTAATTCGTCAATTGATGGAATCATAATCAGGGGATTAATCGGTGCAGTGGCCGTAATATCTGATGAGGGTAGTGCGAGCAAGGATGTTAGTGTTTCGCGATCTTGCACTAGCGCTAAGCGGCTATTTTCTATCTCTCGGATATAGTCAACTTGTTGCAATGAAATTTTTTGATAATCCATAAGAGAGAGAAACCCGTTGTCCATTTTTGTTTTCGCGATTGTGACAATATTGAGGTAGGCTTGAGAGTTTTCTTGTGCATTTGCAAAATTTACTTGATCGTTTAATACGGCGTAATAAGCATCAATTAAAGCGATAAGTTGCTCCCTAACCGTTTCGTCATAAATCAAATTACTCAATAAAATTGTGTGCATTGCCACATCAATTCGTCGATCCCGTTTACCTGCTGTTTCGAGGGGATGCGTTAGCAGAAGAGTGAGTTGTGAGTCAGAGCCTCGTGCAGTAGCATTAAAATGATTATTGAGATCCATAAATTCATAAGAACTTAGCAGGACAGGATTGGGACGTTCTTTTGCAGTAATAAGATCTGCATGAGATTTTTGGGCTGTGTGTCGTGCAATTTGAAGATCATAATTATGCTCTAAAAATTGTTTAATGGCGGCATCGATAGTGAGTGAAGTTCCAAATACATGAGTAACCAAAAGCAATAGGAATGTGCCATATCGAGTAATATGCAAGTGTGATCCTTGTTTAAGTACTATTTGAACGTGAATTCTATCGTAAAAGTGTGAACTTACTGTGAAACAGCTAATATTCTTTGCTCATTACAAGGGATAGTCCTGAATTTAGTTTCAGATATTCTTTAGCAATGTGTAAATCAATTAAGGCATGCGTCATATTCTTTTGATATTCTCGATAACTTTTTTGAGCATCGAGAAGTTCAAGAACCGAGATTCCTTTGAGCGCAAAGATTTTTTCTTGTTTCTCTTTGAGATTTTTAGCGGATTCAAATCCATGCTGCATAGAAATATAGATAGATTGTTGAGACTGATATTGAATAAATGATTGTTGGACTTCGGATGCAGTTTGATGTATAATCTTTGTTTGTTGCGTCGATGCCTGAAGTGCTACAATACGCGATTTTTGGATGGCTCCTTGGTTGCGATCATAAATTGGCAACGGGATTGCAGCACTTATTCCAACTAGAGGTCCGCTGTAGGTAGGGGCATAGTTCTCAGTTTCTAATCCAACGGTAAGATCGGGAATGGAATTGGCTTTTTCAAGTTCGACTGAAGCATTGGAAAGTTTGATATTTTGTTGTGCCGCTAAGCAATCTGATCGATTTTTTTGTGCATATTCAATGAGTTCATCTACGGATTTTGAGAAAGTTTCTGGTGGAACTATGGAGGGTAGGCTTATATCTTTAGCCTTCATTGAGAGTAAAAACGAAAGTGCTTCTGTATCTACTGATAGCATTGCCTTGTATGATTGAACTTCTTTATCATAGTCAATAATTTGTAGTTGAAGTTTTTCCAATTCTATTTCACTTAAAAACCCATGATCATATTTGGCGCGTGCAATAGCAAGTAAATCTCCAAAATTATGACGATTTTCAATCGCATTTGTCATATCCGCTTCATCAGATTGCAGTTGATAATAGGCATCAATTAGGGTGAAAAGTTGTTCTCTTTTAGTTTCGTCCATCACATAATTAGCATAGGTGACACTTGCGTTCGCTGTTTCAATTCGTCGATCCCGTTTTCCGCCAAGTTCAATGGGATGATCAATATGAACTGTTATTAGTGCAGAAGCAGAATTGGATACATCATTGAGATGATGTTTAACATCCCAATAGTCATACGATCCGGAGAGTATTGGATTTGGACGACGTTTTGCCGTTGTTACGTCAGCTTTAGATTTCTCTGCTTCTTGTCGTGCAATTTGAAGATCATAATTATGTTCTATAAACTGTTCAACGGCAGCATTAAAAGTAAGAGGCTCTCCAAATATAGGAGTAATAAAAATGGCTAAAAGAATGCTATAGTAAGGAAGTCGCAAAGGTTGCCTTTTGAAAAAGTTTAGATATAAAAATGCAAATTATAGCAAAGGAAAGTGAAGTTGGTGTGAAGTTAACTCCACGGTTTTGTTAAACCTTGATTGTTTTTGACTCAACCTTTGTGCTATAATTTTATCAATACAAATAAGCTACATACTATAGGAATCATGAATGTCAAAAAGTTTATACACTACGTTAGAAGTTGCAGCAGGTGCAAGTGAAATAGAAATCAAAAAAGCATACCGCAAGCTCGCACGTCAGTACCATCCTGATGTGAACAAAGACCCTGCTGCGGAAGAAAAATTCAAAGAGATTAATGCGGCGTATGAAGTGCTTAGTGACAAAGAAAAACGTTCCAAATACGATCAGTACGGAGATTCGATGTTCGGCGGACAAAATTTCCATGATTTCTCACGCGCCCAAGGTGGTAATGTCGATTTAGATGAGATTTTACGCAGTATGTTCGGTGGCGGCGGAGGTGGATTTAGTGGTGGAGGCTTCGGAGGAGGCTTTGGTGGGGCAATAAATCTTGATCTTGATGCCAATGTCACTGTCCCTTTTTCCGTGGCTATTTTGGGTGGTAAACACACGATTAGTCTTTCAGGTGAGAGTTTTGACATCAAAATCCCGGCAGGGATTAAAAGCGGTGAAAAGCTTCGTGTACGAGGAAAGGGAAAGCGTCACGGTGCTCAATCGGGTGACTTGTATCTGCGCATTGATATTTCTGTCAATCCTGAGTATGAGCGCGAGGGGGATAATCTTGTGAAAACATTTACTGTCCCTTTGTATGCGGCATTGTTCGGTGGTAAAGTAGCGGTTCAAACGTTGGAAAAAGAAGTAACCCTCAAAGTACCTGAAAATACCAAAAATGGTCAGCGTTTTCGTCTCAAAGAGATGGGAGTAATGAACCGTCAAAGCGGGGTTCGTGGAGATTTATACCTTAAAGCTAACATTGTGTTACCTGCTGTGGACAAGATTGATGCAGAGCTTGTTGAGCAAATGAAAAAATCCCTTCCGCAGGAGTAGGAGCATGCACCATTTTGATGAACCCGTATATATGATTAGTATCGTGGCAAAAATTTTGGATATTCATCCTCAGACATTGCGCCAGTACGAGAGAGAAAATCTTATAGCCCCTTCACGCTCGGATGGGCGAATACGTTTGTATTCACAGCGTGATATTGAAAAAATCAAAACCATTTTGCGTTTGACCCGTGAAGTGGGGGTGAACCTTGCGGGTGTGGATGTAGTGATGCGTCTAAAAACTAAGATGGAAATGATGGAACAAGAGATGATGGAGCTACGAGCGGAAATAACTCGAATGCGTTGTAGCAACGGTGTTCCTCCTGAAAAATCATTGGTAACGACGCGCAGTATTTATGAAATGGTAATTTTTGAAGATGATATTCTCAAGTAATGGCAACGCATCCTATTATTCATGAAAGTTGGAAAAAACCTTTAGCCAATGAGTTTAATGACTCGTATATGGAAGCGCTAAAAGCTTTTTTGGTCGAAGAAAAAAAGAGTCATACCGTTTTTCCACAGAGTAAAAATATTTTTAATGCGTTCAATTCTTCCCCTTTTGAGTCAGTCAAAGTGGTTATTCTAGGACAAGATCCCTATCACGGTATGGGTCAAGCGCATGGATTGTCATTTTCTGTTCAATCAGGTGTTCCTCTCCCTCCATCGCTCCAGAACATTTTCAAAGAGTTAGTGGATGACGTCGGATGCCCATTTCCAAGAAGCGGTGATTTGAGTCATTGGGCACAGCAGGGGGTGTTGTTGCTTAATACCCTTTTAACGGTTCGGCAAGGGGAACCGTTTTCGCATAAAGATCGCGGATGGGAGAGATTTACGGATCAGGTAATCCGTACACTTAGTGCGCAGAGAGAGCATATCGTTTTTATCCTATGGGGTGCTCCTGCGGGGAAAAAAAGTATTTTGATTGATGAGACAAAGCATTTGGTTCTTAAAGCTCCTCACCCCTCACCCCTATCTTCTTACAGAGGCTTTTTTGGCTCCAAGCCGTTTAGCAAAACGAACAGGTATCTACTAGAACAGGGGCTTGCTCCGATTGATTGGTGTAGTCCTAGCGAACGTTAAACTTTGCAAAGATAGGCAGATGGTCAGAATATCCTTCACCTAAATGGTGCTTAGGAAATTTTCGTGATTGTTGCCAACGATATGGTTTTCCCTTGTCGAAAAGATAGGGTGCTTCAAATTTCTCAAAACTTCCTTGGATATATTCAGCTCCTTTGCCATCGGCAAGGGAGGGAGAGATTATCATATTATCCAGTGCTTCATGCCCACCTTTGTACTCATGGCTCCAGCGTTGCTCTTGTGGGAGTTCATACCATAGATTATAGGAGCAGTCATTACACTCTTTGAGGGCACTTATGAGGATGGGATTTTCATCCTTATCGATGGTTTTTAGGATATGGTTAATTCCTGTAATCCCCTCAGTGTCATTATGTTTTCTACTTTTTACAAACGTTCGATATTCTTCATAATGAGAGTTAAAATCGCCCAGTAATACATACGGTTCATTCTTATCCAGCTCATCCAGTCGTTTTTTTAGCACTTTTGCACTTTGAACCCGCATACTTTCAGGACCACTTTTGGACTTCCAATGATTGACAAAAACACGAAGAGGCTTACCGTTAATATCGAGCTTCACTTCAAGAATATCTCTAAACTCACGGCTCGCACTTACGGGATGATTGAGGGCACTTATGATGGGATATTTACTAAGCAAAGCAACCGAAACACTCGTATTTTTGGTTCGTGAAAAAGCATAATGGGGGTAATAAATTCCCTGACGGTTAAGTTCGGCTTTGAGTTCTTTGAGGACGGTTTCGGATTCGATTTCTTGCAGGCCTATGACATCAGCACCCAAATCTTTGATGACTTGTGCGGTATTGCGCAACTTTATCCGATGCATCTCCTCCGTCCATCCCCACGATGTATTCGGTATATATTGTTCGTACTCTGTCCCATCATCGTTCATATCAAACAAATTTTCAACGTTATAGGTTGCTATTTTCACTTCCGTTCCTCCCAAAAATGTTAAGGTGATGAGTAATAGCCAAAAAACTTTCACTCCTCTATACCATTTAGACGTAATAGATTTTTGGTTTCACATTCGCGTCCCATCATTTGAGCAAAAAGCTCTTGCATACTCTGGCTTCCACCACCGCCTAAAACGATTTCTTTGTATTTTCCAGCGAGTGGGGAATCAAAAACACCTTCATCCACAATCGCATAATAAGCATCAGCACTGAGTACTTCTGCCCATTTGTAGCTGTAATATCCTGCACTGTATCCACCGCTGAAGATATGGCTAAAGCCGTTTTGAAATTTATTGTAACTAGGAGGCTTAAGGAGTGATGTTCGTTCTCGTATTGAATCAAGAAGAGCTTGAATTTCATCTCCTTGATAC
>Ga0208103_1000588_pt1 | contig 11180 bp, 8 predicted proteins | sample CryBogmetaGMA75M_FD_184550 | JGI IMG/M metagenome (GOLD analysis project Ga0208103, IMG submission 184550) | Freshwater microbial communities from Crystal Bog, Wisconsin, USA - MA7.5M (SPAdes) | ecosystem: Environmental > Aquatic > Freshwater > Lake | place: Crystal Bog, Wisconsin, USA... | reverse complement strand
AAGGCATCCTGTCCCGCAATCTGATAGCTCCGGGCAAGGTCACCGTATCCGATGTGGTAACGGAGCAACTGGACGAGCTCAGAAAGACATACGGCGTCTGTGTAACCAAAGACAATAAGAAGGCTGTCAGGGATTCGGATATCATCATCCTGGCCGTGAAGCCACAGAATATGGCGGAAGTGCTGCAAGAAATATCCGGCATCCTTGACAAGAGCAAGCTCATCATCTCCATTGCAGCGGGTATTTCTACGGGATATATAGAGGAATGCCTCAAGAAGGGGGCTCGCGTCATGAGGGTCATGCCGAATACCCCCGCACTGATCGGCGAAGGGGCTGCGGCAATCGCCAGAGGCTCATATGCAACGGACGAAGATTTTGCTTTCACCCGTCATATCTTTGAAGCTGTCGGGATTGCCGTTTTTGTTAAAGAAGAACTCATGGATGCGGTAACCGGCTTGAGCGGGAGCGGACCTGCATACGCATTTGTAATAATTGACGCACTTGCCGACGCCGGCGTCAATATGGGGCTCACCAGAGACATCGCCCTGAAACTCGCGGCGCAGACCCTTCTCGGCGCTGCTAAACTCTGCCTTAAAGGAGACAAGCACCCCGCAGAGCTCAGAGACATGGTCACCTCTCCCGGAGGAACGACCATAGCCGGTTTGCAGGCCATGGAAGAGGGAAAGCTAAGGGCTACCATGATGGCAGCTGTCCAGGCAGCGACACTTCGCGCCAAGGAGCTTGGCAGGAAAAAATAATTCTACTCCTCCATTTGTTCAAAAACCTTGCGGAGCCTGCTTAAGAGGTCTTGTCCTTCACCGCCTGTTGCGCCTGTACCGCCTGTACCGCTCGATGGCGCTGGCGGCTTGACTGCGCTGTCCTGGGCTTGCTCTATCCTCTTGTACGTCATCATATTATCGCTTCGCTCCGCCGGGGGGCGAGATATAGGTTCAACGGATTTATCGTCCGTTTTCTTTTTCTTGCGTCTTGGTCTCCATTTTGACTTCTTTTTGGCAGGCTTCGGGCTTGTCTCCACCCCTTCATCGATTTCCTGCGGAAGAGAGCTTACTTCCGCCTGTGTTAATACACCGACGGCAGGTTCGGCAGGCTCATTTTCCTGTTTATCGGCCATCTCAACCGGGCGGCTTTCCTCTTCCGGAAAAGCTTCCTCAATGACCTCCATGGCTACGGTTTCGATTTTCAACTCGTCCCATGGCGTGTCACTGCTCCCGGAGATATGAATAGCGACGTTATATGTGCTTTCAAGTTTACTTATCTCGTTTCTTTTCCGGTTCAGAAGATAATCGGCTATTTCGTAAGGCAGTCTTACTTTAAGAACAGAGTAATCCCCCCTTACTGCATGAGATTCAATTTTCCTGAAGGCGCCGAGGGCTGTGTATTCCAGGGATGGCCTCACGCCGCGCCCCTTACAGTAAGGACAGGCCATATAGCTGATCTCCTGTATGGTCGACTGTTTCTTCTGTCTTGACAGTTCAAGCATTCCGAATTTGGATATGCGCGACATCTGTATCCTTGCCCTGTCAACATTAAGGGCCTTCTTGAAGGTCTTCTCCACTTCGGCTTCATGTTTTCGATCACGCATATCAATGAAGTCGATTACAAGCAGTCCGCCCAGGTCTCGCAGGCGCAGTTGCCTGGCAATCTCCTCTGCCGCTTCCATGTTGGTCCTGAAGGCCGTTTCTTCAACGTTCCTCTTGTTTGATGCCCGCCCCGAGTTAACATCAATGGTAGTCATGGCTTCCGTGGGATTTATGATTATGTACCCGCCGGATTTCAACTCCACCCTGTCCTGGTAAATGACGCGAATCTGGTCTTCAAGCCGATTCTTATCAAACAGCGGGGTCTTTTCCTTGTAGAGCTTAATAAGTTTTACAGTCCTCGGCACGACGGCTTTGGAGTATTCCCTCATTTTTCTGTACGTCTCAATATCATCTACGAGGATTTCTTCAATTTCCGATGTGAAATAGTCGCGGAGAGAGCACACGCCGAAATTACTTTCCTGGTAAATGAGCGACTGCGGAGGGGCGCTCCCGGCCCGCTTCTGAATCTCTTTCCACAGCCTCAACAGCAGTTGATAATCCCGGGAAAGCTCCTGCTTTGTTCTGTTCATGCCTGCCGTACGGATTATAAAACCAATGCCTTCATCAATTTTAACCTGCTCCATTAATTGTTTTAGCCGCTTACGGTCTTCCTCATCCTCTATTTTCCGGGAAATGCCGCTGCTTTCCTTATTCGGCAAGAGAACCAAATATCGTCCGGGCAATGATATATAGGTCGTAAGAAGCGCCCCTTTACGTTCACTTTCTTCTCTTACTATCTGAACCAGGACATCCTGCCCCGCTTTCAGAAAAGGTTTCTGACTCGAGGTGCTGCCTTCCTTTCCCGTCTGCTCCGCGAAGTATTCGGGACTGACGTCGTGGAGCGGCAGAAATCCATCCCTCCTGCCCCCGTAGCTTACAAAAGCTGCCTGGAGACCGCGCTCCACTTTCATCACGGCGCCCTTGTATATGTTGCCTGTTATTGGTTCTTTGTCGGCCATTTGGATGTTGTATTCAATGAGTTTCCCACCTTCCACAATGGCCAGCCGCTTCTGTTCCGGATGAACAGCATTGATTAACATTACTCTCTTCATATTTATCCTTGTTCTTTAAGTCTCAGCCTCGCAAAAAATGTGCATGGGCTGCGCTGCTTCGTCCTTAAGTCATCGCGGCATACGTCTCTTATTTCCTCATCCTCCCGATGAGTCTATCCTGAGCCTGCCTGAGGACGCTCCCTGCTGCCAGCTTTTTGCGATGCCGGCCAATTTCAAGTCACTTCTTGTATTTTTACAAGATAATCATCAGATGAGAGTGGATACATCTCCCTTCCCTTCCCTGATTACCTCAATTGTGTCATCAACAAGACTGATAATGCTCGATGGCTCGGAAACCAGAATGCCTCCATCTATTATCAGATCCACAGAATGACTGAATTTATCCTTGATTTCAACCGGATTACTCAGCACCTCGCCGTCCTCAGTCGATACACTGGTACTGATAATAGGCTGGCCAAGCTCTCTGACTAAGGCCAGGCAGATTTTATTATCCGGCACCCTGATGCCTGTAGCCAGTCTTTTCGGGAGGATGGTCTTCGGAACCAGCCTCGATGCCTCCAGGATAAATGTGTATGGTCCCGGCAGGAGGCGCTTCATGGTCTTGTAGGCAAAATCCGAAACACGTGCATAACGACTGATGTCCTTCAGGTCGGCACAAACGAAACTCAACGGTCGTTTCCTGCTTCTCCTTTTTATCTCATAAATCCTGTCGATTCCTTTTTTGTTGGAAAGGGCACAGCCCAGCCCGTAGACAGTGTCAGTAGGATAGATGATGACACCCCCATCCTGCAGGATATCAACGGCTTTCTTGATCAACCGCATCTGAGGATTTTGACTGTTTATGGATAGATACATATTATTACATTATTCTGATTCTATAATTTCCGCTTATTATATAATTTTAGTTATCTACCAGAAACAAGCGTCTTTATCAATGAACATATTGAATCTCTTTCAGACCGGGCCATTCCTATTTTCTTCATCTTTGCTCAATTTATATTGGATACTGTCCACAAGTGCAAGCCAGCTTGCTTCGATGATGTTTGTAGATACACCCATAGTACTCCATATATCCTCGCCATCGGTTGAATCTATAAAGACCGTTACCTTTGCCGCTGTTCCCTCGCAGCCTTCGAGGATCCTTACTTTAAAATCCACGAGATGCATCGCGTTGATCTGGGGATAAAATTTTATCAATGCCTTTCTTAAGGCATTATCCAGGGCATTTACCGGGCCATTGCCCTCTGCGGCAGTCAACTCTTCCTCACCGCCCACTGTTATCTTAATCGTAGCCTGTGATACGGGTGGATTATTTCCTGTTTTTGCATTGATTACCTGAAAGCTTTCAAGAATAAACGGATCTCTGAATTCACCTTTTATTTTCTTCATCAATACGGAAAGGGAACCATCGGCTGTGTCAAAACGATACCCCTGATCTTCCATGGTCTTTACCTGTTGAACAATATTTCTACTGACAGCCGTTTCATTACCTAAGTCGATGCCGAGCTCCTTTGCTTTGTATGCAATATTGCTTTTACCTGAGAGGTCCGAAACCAGCACCCTCTGCTGATTTCCCACCAGCTCCGGTTTGATGTGTTCATATGCCGCCGGATTCTTCAATACTGCATCAACGTGGACACCTCCCTTATGGGCAAATGCACTGCGGCCTACGAATGGCCTGGAATTGAGGGGGGGGATATTCGCAACATCACTCACGTAATTAGAGAGGTGGGTTAATTGCCTTATCGATGCGTCGGGTAAACATCTCTTATTCATTTTCAGCTGGAGATTACCGATTATGGAGATGAGGTCGGCATTCCCGCACCTTTCTCCATATCCGTTGATCGTTCCATGAACCATTCTGACACCATGGAGGACTGCCGCCAGGGAATTGGCCACGGCAAGGCCGCAATCATTATGGGTATGAATGCCCAGAAGATGGTGAGGCACAGAAGGGATAATCTCATCAATGATCGTGATCAGATCACCGGACATCGTCCCCCCATTAGTATCACACAGCACAATCATGTCAGCCCCGGCAGAAAGGGCAGCCTCTATCACCTTGCGCGCACAACCGGGATTATTCTTATATCCATCGAAAAAATGCTCCGCATCAAAGATGACTTCCTTACCTTTTGATTTCAGGAATTCAATAGAATCACGAATCATTTCTAAATTTTCATCGGGGGATACATTGAGAATATCCGAGAGATGAAGATCCCAGCTCTTGCCGAAAATGGCTACGGCCGGCGTTTCCGCTTCCAGCAGAGCCATTATATTGGGACAAGTTGCAGCTTTCATATACGGCTTCCTGGTGCTGCCGAATGCCGTGAGACGGGCGTTCTTGAATGACATGCCCTTGGCCATTTCAAAGAAACGCATATCTTTCGGATTTGATCCCGGCCACCCGCCCTCAATGTAGTGAAAACCAATCTCATCAAGACGCTGGGCGATGCGTAACTTTTCTTCAGCCGAAAAATTTACCTGCTCCCCCTGAGTCCCGTCCCTCAATGTCGTGTCGTAGATCAAAACATCCGGCGAATCCATAACTCCCTCCTCTTCCAAAAAAAACCGCTACCAGATAACCTGATAACGGATTCTTGCTGCTCTATAGGTCTTATCGAAACACTACACCACTACCAGGCTTCCTATGTAAGTAGCCTAATTATACCCTCATTACTAATCGGCCTGATAGTACATGTGCTTCGTGTCATATAAATAACTATGTCTTTTTGCGGTTGAACGATTAACTGGTTATATTTTTATGATATATTATCCGATTTGTCAACAGAAAAAGTTTTCATGCTTTTCTATAGCAATGAAGAAATGCACAGAGAGATTCCAAAATAATAAATTTGACGTCAATTCCACTGTGGTGTACGTAACCCGTTATACTTCCTGAAGGAGACAAACCATGAACGGCACCGACGAGAAAGAGCCAGAAATCAGGATAGACCAGGACAATCTCTACCATGAGGAGACCTTCACCGATCTGAAGGTCGGGTGGATCCGTCGACTCACTCCTGTGACACCCGACGGTAACAGAGACAAAAGTCGTGAACCACTTTTCATCGGACAGACACAACTCGCCACACCCCAGGGCCCCATACCGATTCAATGCCAGATACCGGCGAAGACGCTACCGGAAGCCATAAAAAAATTTCCTGAAGTCATGGAGCTGACGATAAAGAATATGATTGAGCGGGCCAAGGAAATACAGCGCGAGTCCACCTCACGGATTATAAAGCCCTAATGAAAGCGGAAGAAGAGGACTTGCCGCAGCGTCAGATATCCCCTTGCCTTACAAAGTCGATGGCATTCTTGAAAATGGCCAGGCCCATCCCCTCTTCAGGCAATTTTTCCCTTGTCCAGCGAGGGTGGTTAGTGCGGTGGAGATAGGCTTCCGGATGCGGCATGAGGCCGAATATCCGTCCCGTCTCATTGCAGATCCCGGCGATACCGTCAATGGCGCCGTTCGGGTTTGCCGGATAGTCCATCGTGGCATCCTTGAAATCCTCATGGCAGTACTCTACGACAACTTGATGATCTCTGTGAAGTCTTTCTAAGATATCCTTGTCTTTTGTGACGAACTTTCCTTCGCCGTGTCTTACGGGAAGATAAATTCCGGTCACGTTTTTTGTAAAAATGCAGGGGGAGTCAGGGTTGACCCTGAGATATACCCAGCGGTCTTCAAATCTGCCGGAATCATTGAAGGTGAGGGTCGTTGTCTGATTCCGGTAATCGCCGTCAAAACCGGGCAGCATCCCAAGTTTGACGAGCAACTGAAATCCGTTGCAGACGCCCAGGATAAGCTTACCCCGGCTGATGAACCTGGCAAACTGATCGTAGAGGTTTTCTGACTTTCCTTTGACTTTCGCATGCAGAATACGGTTGGCTCCCGCTTTTGCCGAGCCGAGATCGTCGCCATCGAGGAACCCTCCGGGCAGGTTAAGAAAATGGTAATCATCGAGACTTTTTTCACCATAAAGTAAAATACTGATGTGCACAATATCCACTACATCAGAGCCTGCAAGCCTGCAGGCATGCGCCATTTCCATTTCGCAGTTGGTTCCGTTCCCCGTAATGACGATCGATTTAACCTCTTTCGGCATCTAAAATCCTCGTTGACAAAAATTGAGATTTCCCAAAAAATCCGTTGTCATTCCCTCCCCCGACAAGAACATTCGAGGGCAGGCTCCAGAGGGAATCCATAGTTACTGTCATTTCTTCTTGCCCCCTTTGACAAAGGGGGCTACAGGGGATTTCTGATAATGCAATAAAATCCCCCCGACCCCCTTTCATAAAGGGGGTGAGAAGGAGAAAAGATTTCTCCTTCCAGTCGAAATGACAAAAAAGAGAATTACGATACATTCTCTCCGCGGGAGTGACGTAATCAAAAATTCAACGGCCTTTGCCACACCGCTTTCAACTCGTTGATATCTTCGCCGATGATCCTCTCGCCATCAATTCCATCTATTTTCAATAGCCCTTCCGCAAGCACTTCTCCCACCTGGCTCATGGCGATTCCCTTCATCATGGCTTCGAAAGATTTCTTTGCCGCGGGGGAGATTGTGACAACAAACCTGCTCTGCGATTCCGAAAAGAGGAGTGTGTCGTTGCGGTCAATGCCGGAAGAGGGGAACAGGGCAAGGTTTATCAGCATTCCCAGTCCCCCGGCAAATGCCGTCTCAGCAATGGCGACACCTGCACCTCCGTCAGAACAGTCATGACAGGAAGCCACCAATCCCGCATTCATGGCTCTGCTCAAAGCATTGTACAATACCTTCGCTCTTTCCGCGTTGACCTTTGGAACCTGATTCCCTATGAAGCCATGCATGGCATACCATTCAGAACCGCCCAGTTCATCATATGTCTCACCCAGTATATAAACTAAATCGCCCGGGCGCTTGGCATCCAGCGTAACGGCCTTCCGCGCATCTTCAATCTTTCCCATCGTGGAAAACAGAAGCGTCGGCGGGATGGATATTTTCACATTCCCGATGTGATAGTCATTCTTCATACTGTCTTTTCCGGAAATGCACGGCACACCAAAGGCCCTCGTATAATCGTATAGCGCCTTGTTTGCCCGCACAAGCTGGGCCAGTTTATACTCACCATCGGGAGTCTTCTCCGACTGTACAGGATCACACCAGCAGAAGTTATCGAGCCCCGCCATGAATTCGAGACTTCCACCGACAGCTATGGCATTCCTTATGGCCTCATCAATCGCGCATGCGGCCATGTGGTAGGTATCAATATCACCATACCGTGGGCAGATGCCGTTGGCCACAACCACTCCCTCGAAGGAAGTCAGGATAGGCCGGATGACGGCGGCATCACTGGGCCCGTCGTTGCATACCCCGACAAGCGGTTTAACGACGCTTCCACCCTGGACCTCATGGTCGTACTGCCTGACGACTGACTCTTTACTGCAGATATTAAGCCTCGACAACATGTCTTTCAAGGCCTGCCCCATATCGGCGGGCTCGGGAAAATCAGGCTCCGGATAAATGCGGGGTTGCCATTTCGCGTGCAACTGCATCTGGGGAACCCCATCGTGGAGAAAATCCATCTCCAGATAAGCGACGGTCCTGTCACCGTATAGGACATGGAACCTGCCCGAATCCGTGTATCTGCCAACAACAGTTGCTTCCACATCCATCTTCTGTGCAAGCTCCAAAAACTCATTCACCAATTCGGGAGCCACTGCCAGCGTCATCCTTTCCTGGGATTCGGAGATAAGAATTTCCCAGGGATTCAAACCGGCATACTTTAGAGGCACCTTTTTCAGGTCGATCTCGCAACCGCCGGAGAGTTTCGCAGTCTCACCCACAGAGGAAGAAAGGCCTCCCGCACCGTTATCGGTTATACACCGGTAGAGGCCACGGTCTCTTGCCATCAGCAGAAAATCGGTCATCTTTTTCTGGGTGATGGGATCGCCGATCTGCACCGCCGTCACAGGAGAACCTTCGTGGAGTTCCTCGGAAGAAAACGTTGCCCCGTGAATACCATCCTTTCCTATCCTGCCTCCGGCCATGACAATCACGTCTCCGGCCATAATCTCTTTCGTATGCGTAGGCTTCCCCAGAATAACGGAGGGCATGATACCGCCGGTTCCACAGTAGACCAGGGGTTTCCCGAGAAATCGCTCATCAAATACAATGCAACCGTTAATCGTGGGGATACCGCTTTTATTCCCACCGTGTTCAACGCCTTCCCGCACCCCTTCATAGATGCGTCTCGGATGGAGAATCCGTTTCGGGAGCGGTTTATCATAGGCGGGTGGTGCAAAGCAGAAGACGTCTGTATTGAAGATCAGTTTGGCTCCCATTCCCGTGCCAAATGGGTCTCTGTTAACCCCGACAATTCCCGTGAGGGCGCCGCCGTACGGATCGAGGGCCGAAGGAGAATTGTGGGTTTCCACTTTGAACACTAAATTGTAATCTTTATTGAACTTGATAATTCCGGCATTATCAACAAATACGGAGAGGCACCAGTCATCCTTCCCCTGTCGTTCCCTGATCTCTTTCGTGGCTCTCTTGATGTAGCTGTCAAAAAGGGAGTTGATTTCCTCCCCCGAGCCCCGTTCGTCCTCATAGATAATACGGGCATTGAAGATTTTATGTTTGCAGTGTTCGGACCACGTCTGCGCCAGGCACTCAAGTTCGGCATCGGTCATATTCTTGCCCAGGCCTGCCTTTCTCCTCTCTTTCAGAATTGCGCTGTTTTTCAGATAATTCCGGAGCGCTTTCATCTCCTCTAAATTCAGGGCGAGGACGCGGTCATTACTGATCTTCATAAGCGCCTTGTCGCTCGTGTCAAGATTGATTTCTTCGACATGCAACCGGTCTTCGCCGATCACACGGGGAACATAGGGGGACAGCCCCTTCTGCCTGTCCCAGGATTTTCCATCAACAATCACGTAACGCTCAATAAGATCATTAGCCAGAAGGCTCGAAGCTATCCTTTCCGCGTCGTCACTGCCGATGGGTCCTTCAATCACATATTGCCTTGATGTATGAACACCGAAAAGCCGGTCTGGCAATTTTCCTAAGAGCAATTCGATAGCTTCTCTCGCAGTTTTTCCTACATTATCAGTGACACCGGGCCGGAAACCCACCTCAATCATCCAATCGAACCTGTCGGCCAGGCCGCTGTTGATGGCGAAATTCTGAGTGATGGGATCGGAAAGAGGGCCGGTGGCAGCCAGTTCCAGCTCTTTTCGGGTCAGATTTCCATCGATAGTATGGACATCAATGGTCTTCACAGAATCAACTTTGATGTGCAGATTTTCGACGATTCTTCTCTTTATCTTCTCCCCGAGGGAATCTCTCACCCCATCCTTGAACCCTATTTCAATTCTGTCTGCCATTTCTCAGTATGACCTTCTCCCCCAAACGATATCACAATGAAGATAAATGAGCCGGTAAAATACCAAAAGGCATTTGATAAAGCAACTTGAGAATATTTATCGGACACAATTTATCATCACCGCTTTCCCGGCTTTCTGTTGAAGTAAATAACCTCCGGCAAAGCCGGAGGCCTTACGCTTGCGGGCCCTCGAAGGGGCCTGATCGCTAACGAAAACCAAAAAACATCATCGTCACTGTTATTGTAACACCTGTCATTCCCGCAGTGTTTTTGAGCGGGAATCCAGATTTTGTCCGATTTTTAAAAGCTGGATACCCGATAAAAGCATTCGGGTATGACAAAAACATCTTGCATGATAAGCGCGTGTTAACTTCATGCTCCCGGAATTGTCAAACTCTGGGGGTCCTCCGGCAGAGCCGGGGGTTTACCTTGGGGCAATTATTTACCTTGAAGCAATTGCATATAATGTTCACATATGCTACTTAAAACACCAGGCAAGAAAGCAATTGATGGCCGACTGTCGCAGCTTCGCGAAGATACATTATCTGATTTAACCTTCCGGTAAAGAAGAATATAAGGAGGCTTCTTATTATGAAGGCTAAAGTCGTATGTTCAGTAATCGGTATATTCCTATTAGTCTTGCCTGGTTTTTCCTTAGCTGCGGAAAAGCAGAAAGGTTATCCCTTTTCTGACGAAAAAATAACTGACACCCGGAAGAATCTTCCCAATTATAATTTTGAATTCAGTTTAATGTATTGGAGACTCGATTATAAGGAAGACCTACCTGCCCCAAAAAAGAGCACCGAGAACGGGTGGTTGCCTGGCGTTTATCTGGGATTCAACTATAATAAAAAAAATGATTTCTACTCAAAGATATTTTTTGAATTCTCTTTTGGAAATGTTGAATTTGATGGTACCACGCAGGCCGGCACGCCCATAAGGTTCTCAACTGATAATTATCAATCCTTTTTCCGCGGAGAATTGGACGTAGGCTACAATTTTGCCGTTACAAGTAATATTTCCATCAAGCCCCACACGGGATATGGTTATCGTCAGTGGGAACGCGGCCAGGCATCAGTGACGGCGACCTACTCTTAGAGCGGGTCGGGCAAAACTGGACAGGTGCATAAGTGAGGAAGTTGCTCTATAATGACCCCCCTGGAGGATCAGTAAATGAGCAAAAGACCAAGACGGA
>Ga0208103_1000584_pt1 | contig 11204 bp, 9 predicted proteins | sample CryBogmetaGMA75M_FD_184550 | JGI IMG/M metagenome (GOLD analysis project Ga0208103, IMG submission 184550) | Freshwater microbial communities from Crystal Bog, Wisconsin, USA - MA7.5M (SPAdes) | ecosystem: Environmental > Aquatic > Freshwater > Lake | place: Crystal Bog, Wisconsin, USA... | reverse complement strand
GTTTGAGTCACGTTACGCTAATGAGCATTTTGTGGATGTATTGCCTAAAGGCACTCACCCTGAAACGCGTTCTGTGCGTGGCTCTAATCTATGCCGAATTGCTGTTCACCAACCACAAGGCAGTGACATTGTAGTCATATTGTCTGTGATTGATAATCTTGTAAAAGGTGCGGCGGGGCAAGCGGTGCAAAACATGAATATCATGTTTGGTTTAGCTGAAACTAGCGGCTTACAAATCGTGCCATTATTGCCTTAGCTTGCACGTATCATGAAGCCAGTTCGTAGAAGAATTAGACGCCATTTTGGCCTCACTGCTAAGCAAGTTGCGGTGCGCTCGCGTCGCCCATGGTATTTCCAGTGGGGGATAGCGGCGCTATTGCTAGTGACTGGGTATGCTGTAGCTTACTGGCAATTGACTAGTGGCGAAGATATGGGTGAAAAATTTAGGCAAGTGTCTGCACAAAATCAAAGCCTACAGACCAAGTTGATCCAAGTTGAGCGCCAATTACAAATTGAGCTAGTCACACAGCATAATCTTGAGCAAGAGCTCAATCATGTTCAGGACGAAAATATGCATATGAAAGAAGATTTATTGTTTTACAAGACGATGGTGAAAAATAAGAAGCCAACCCCTCGCCGCTAAGCTTGTACTGCTTTGGCAAAGGGCAAGTAGCAATTGAATAAAGGTGGAAATTATGTTTTTTAAGAAAAGTAATCGAGTACAAAATAGTATAGATACCCTGATAGGCGCAGATACTCGCATTGATGGAAATGTATTTTTCTCTGGAGGCTTACGAGTTGATGGCGCCATTAAAGGTGACGTAACTGAACCAAATGCTAGTCCCAGCACACTAATTCTTAGTGAGAGTGGACGTATAGAAGGCGCGGTTATTGCATCTAAAGTGGTCATTAATGGTAAGGTAATTGGCTCAGTCAAAGCGAGTCAGTTTGTTGAGTTGCAAGCGAAATCAAGCATTACTGGCGATTTGTATTACAAATCACTTGAGATGCATACCGGTGCCGTCGTTGAAGGCCGGTTGGTGTATTTAGGCGAACCAGAAGCCGATGAGTAGATCTTAGCAATCCTTAATCCTGGATTGACCAAGAGCTTACGCAGTAGCATAATGATTTTATTGAAAGTTTTGAGGAGTGCATTATGAATGCAGTTGTAGATATAGCAGAAATTGAAATGCCGGCACCGTTGGTGTTTACTGACAATGCAGCCAAAAAGGTAAAAGAGCTGATTGAAGAAGAGGGTTCCCCAGATCTTAAATTACGCGTATTCGTCAGTGGTGGTGGGTGTTCTGGTTTTCAGTATGGATTCACTTTTGAAGAAGAAGTGAATGATGATGATACGCAGGTTCAAAAAGATACTGTTACTTTGTTGATTGACCCAATGAGTCTGCAATATTTAATGGGCGCTGAGATTGATTATCAAGATAGCCTGCAAGGATCGCAATTTGTCATTCGTAATCCGCAAGCAACGACTACATGTGGATGTGGATCTTCATTCTCAGTTTAAGCTGATCTTTTAGCTGAACATAAAAAAGCCAAGCATTGCTTGGCTTTTTTATTGTTAAATGTTGGCGATTCTTAGATGAAAGTTACCGCTTGTCTAAGGGAACAAGGTCCCGTCTAAGAGCGCCTGTATAAAGCTGTCTAGGTCTGCCAATTTTATGCTCAGGATCAGAAATCATTTCGCTCCACTGTGCGACCCAGCCGGCAGTTCTTGCCATGGCGAAAATGGCAGTAAACATAGAGTTAGGAATGCCCATGGCGCGCATTACTATGCCGCTATAAAAATCCACATTCGGATAGAGCTTGCGTGATACAAAGTACTCGTCTTCGAGTGCAATTTTTTCCAGCTCCATCGCCAGCTTAAACATCGGATCATCATGCAAGCCTAACTCATCCAACACTTCATGGCAGGTGGTACGCATAATAGCTGCACGTGGATCCATGTTGCGATAGACTCGGTGACCAAAACCCATCAAGCGGAACGTATCAGTTTTGTCCTTGGCGCGCTTAATAAATTCGCCGATACGTGAAACATCACCAATTTCTTCCAGCATATTCAGCGTTGCTTCGTTAGCGCCGCCATGCGCAGGGCCCCACAGCGATGCGATCCCTGCAGAAATGCAGGCGAATGGATTCGCGCCACTTGAGCCAACCAAGCGTACCGTGCTGGTGGACGCATTTTGCTCATGGTCTGCATGTAAAATTAGAATACGTTCGAATGCCTTGGCTAGCACTGGATTGGGCGTGTATTTTTCACAGGGTGTTGCAAACATCATATGCATGAAGTTTTCAGCGTAATTCAGGTGATTCTGTGGGTACATAAATGGCTGACCCAAATTGTATTTATAGCTCCAAGCAGCAATCGTAGGTACTTTTGCCAGTAAGCGATGTGCAGAAATTTCGCGATGTTTCGCATCACGAATATCCATAGCATCAAAATAAAACGCAGAAAGTGAGCCGACCACACCGACCATAACCGCCATCGGGTGGGCGTCGCGGCGGAAGCCTCGGAAAATGTTATTGAGTTGATCGTGCAGCATAGTGCTGCCATTAATCGTGTTGGTAAATTGTTGTTTTTCTGCAGCATTGGGTAGTTCGCCATGCAGCAATAAATAAGACACTTCCATAAAATTGCAGTGCTCAGCCAACTGTTCAATTGGGTAGCCACGGTAATATAACAAGCCATGTTCACCATCAATAAAAGTGATATTAGAGTTGCATGCAGCAGTAGACAGAAATCCTGGGTCGTACGTAAACACACCATGCTTACTTAGATTACGTATGTCAATTACGTCGTTGCCCAAGCTGCTAGAAAGGATTGGCAAATCAATCGGTTGGGCACCATTATCAAATGTAAGTGTGGCTTTAGTAGGTTTGTTCATCGTTAAAGGTCTTCTAGTGTTTAAGTTCTGCTTAGATTAATGCTCAATTTTTGAATGATTATACTGTAATGATGCGCTTACAGGCTTGCTCAGCGGTATTTTTATAGTCATTAGCATTCTTAAACATTGCCAATTAATTTTGATAAATGGCGCCTAATATGCGCGCACCTTTAGCGCCTGTAACTTCTGGCAAATTGGCCGTTTTTTTATCTAGGGTTTGTTTTGCAAGCCAAGCAAATGCAATTGCTTCCAGCCAGTCAACACCAACACCAAGGATGTCAGTGTTTTCAACCAGAGTGTTAGTCAACAATGTTTGTAGGCTTGATCTAAGTAAGCTGTTGTGTGAGCCGCCGCCGCATAGGTAAACTTCATCAACGCTCCCACAGTAATGCTGAAGCGAATCAACAATAGTGTGGGCTGTCAGCGCTACTAAGGTGCGCGCAACGTCTTGGGCAGCATAGTGTTGCTCGGATATTTTTTTTGATAGCCAATGATCATTAAACAAATCGCGGCCAGTGCTTTTGGGGGGGCTCAATGCAAAATAAGGATCCGCTAACATCGCTTCTAATAATGGAGCTATTACTTGGCCAGTACTTGCCCAAGCACCGTTGGCATCGTAGTCTAGATTTTGGTGCTGTTTAATCCAGGAATCTAGCAACATATTTCCTGGACCTGAATCAAATCCAAGTACATTGTTATTTTTGAGAAAGGTAATATTGGCAATACCACCGATATTAATAATGGCGCGTGACATTTGCGTGCTTGCGAACATCGCTTGATGAAAAGCCGGAACTAAGGGCGCACCTTGTCCGCCTGCAGCAATATCACGGCTTCTAAAGTCAGCCACAACAGTGATGCCTGTAAGCTCTGCAAGGAGTGCTGGGTTTCCAATTTGCAGGGTAAATCCTATGCCATCCATGAGTTGTGGTTGGTGCCTTATGGTTTGACCATGACATCCGATAGCAGTGATCTGTTGCGGTTTTAGATTTATTTTCGCTACAAGCTGATTGACCGCCTCAGCATAAAGCTTTGCTAAGGTATTGCTCATTAGAGCCGTGGTTTCAAGTTCGTTCGCGGTAGGGTGCTGCAGCGCTAGAATTTGTGCGCGTAAAGAAGCTGGATAGGCTAAAAAATGTGTATTCAATAGACGTACTTGACCGCTAGCAGTCGAATCATTACTGTTAAATTCAACCAAGGCAACGTCAACACCATCAAGGCTAGTGCCTGACATCAGTCCAATGAAAAGCATGTTATGCATTTTTTTGTTCTAGGAGATTTATCTTAATTTATTAAATAACTTAACCGAGTGTCACGCATAGGCGGAATGCTGATTTTTTGTAAGACAGTAGCTCTTGGAATATCGGTGGATAAGCGCATTGGTGCAATACCAAAAGCTGTGTAGATACTGAATAAAGGTAAGCAAGAAATCATTAGAGTCCAACGCAATTTGAGCTTAGGTTCAGATTTATGGCTGTTTTGCGCTAAAATACGATTTGGCATTGAGTCTGGCTTGAAGTTTTTCTGAGCAGAATAATTAGATGTACCGTTATTTTGATTGGGCTCGTTAGTCTGCACGGGCTTGCCTTTACTGAAATCTAATACGAAGCCAATACTAACAGAAAACCCAATTAAAACAAGAAAATGACCGGCATTAAAGCCGGTATTGAAGCTAGAGTTTAAGGATAAAAGACGTGAATAATGACATCAATCAGCAGCTCGCCGTAATTAAGCGTGGTGCAGATGAGCTATTAATTGAGGCGGAGTTATTAGAAAAACTGCGCCTTAGTATCAAGGCGAACCAGCCATTAAGAATCAAAGCTGGATTTGACCCTACAGCGCCGGATCTTCACCTAGGCCACACTGTTTTACTTAATAAGTTACGTCAATTCCAAGAATTGGGGCATCAGGTGTTATTCCTAATTGGTGACTTCACCGGCATGATAGGCGACCCCACTGGTAAAAGCACCACTAGACCGCCCTTAACTGCAGAGCAAGTGCAGGAAAATGCGAAGTCATATGCAACGCAGGTATTTAAAATTCTCAGGCCAGAGCAGACGCAGGTGGTTTTTAACTCTACTTGGCTTAACGAATTGGGCGCGGCCGGCATGCTGAAGTTGGCGGCCAGCCATACCGTTGCACAGATGTTGGAGCGCGATGACTTTTCAAAAAGATATAAGTCTAATCAACCGATTGCCATACATGAGTTTTTATATCCTTTATTACAAGGCTATGACTCCGTAGCTTTAAAGGCGGACGTTGAGTTGGGCGGCACCGATCAAAAATTCAACCTATTAATGGGGCGCGAATTACAAAAGCAAGCCGGACAAAGCCAGCAGTGCGTGCTTACCATGCCATTATTAGAAGGCTTGGATGGCGTCAACAAGATGTCTAAATCATTAGGAAATTACATTGGTATAGCCGAAGCACCAGAAGTAATCTTTGCCAAAATAATGTCAATCTCCGATGAGCTCATGTGGCGTTATATAGAGTTGTTGTCATTTGAGACGTTAGAAGTTATAGCGCAATGGAAAGCTGATGTAGCCGCGGGCAGCAATCCGCGTGACATTAAAGTTGGATTTGCACAGGAGATTGTTGCGCGCTTTCATAGTCAAGCGGATGCGGAGAATGCATTGGCCGATTTTCAAACGCGCGCCAAAGGTGGTATCCCTGATGACGTACCTGAAGTAGCCATCACAATAGAAGGTCAGCAAATAGGAATTGCACAGCTACTTAAGATTGCGGGCTTAGTCTCAAGCACCTCTGAAGCATTTAGAGCGATTGAGCAGGGCGGTATTAAGATTGATGGTGAGAAGGTTGTAGACAAGGGCTTGATGCTGGCAAAGGGCGTTACAGTGATCGCACAAGTAGGTAAACGTAAGTTTGCAAATGTAACAATTGTGTAACGGTGCCCTTTACGGGTTGACCAAAGTGGCTACACCTGTAAAATGCGCCCCTCTCGCTTAGGAAGTAACAGAGTAGAGAATGTAAGGGCAGTAAAAATACAGTTGATAATAAATGTGATTTGTTCAAATTTATAATTGACGGGCTGTTAAAGCTCTGTATAATGCGGCCTCTCGCTTAAGAAGTAGTTTTTCTAAGTGAGGAATAAACAGTAGTAATGCAATAAATTGAGCGCGGTAAATGTACGGTCAAGAAATAAATGTTGAAACTATGAACATTATGATTGACGGGGTTTAAAACCTCTGTATAATGCGCTCCTCGTTACGGCAAAGCGGTAACGAGATGACTTTCGAGTCGACTGATCTTTAACAATTTAACAACTGATAAGTGTGGGTGCTTGTGGTTGAGGTACGCTGGTTTAGACGCAATTAACTTGTTGCATTGAGAGTTTACTCTTGGTGCAATTTAACTTGATTGTTTGGTTTATTCTGGCCTCAGAAAACAAGTGCTTACACTTAAATTTATGACAAATATGTAATGGTTCTTAGTAATAGGAATCACACAGACCTTGAAATGAATTTGAGTCTTCAGCCTATCACGTCTTCTAATTATCGTTAGAGGATAGGGCTGATAAAGCAAAAGCGAAATACCACCTCGCAAGAGGAAAAAGTAATAGTCATAAATTAAACTGAAGAGTTTGATCATGGCTCAGATTGAACGCTGGCGGAATGCTTTACACATGCAAGTCGAACGGCAGCACGGACTTCGGTCTGGTGGCGAGTGGCGAACGGGTGAGTAATATATCGGAACGTATCCAATAATGGGGGATAACTAATCGAAAGGTTGGCTAATACCGCATACGCCCTACGGGGGAAAGCTAGGGATCTTCGGACCTGGCGTTAATGGAGCGGCCGATATCTGATTAGCTAGTTGGTGGGGTAAAGGCCCACCAAGGCGACGATCAGTAGCTGGTCTGAGAGGACGACCAGCCACACTGGAACTGAGACACGGTCCAGACTCCTACGGGAGGCAGCAGTGGGGAATTTTGGACAATGGGCGCAAGCCTGATCCAGCCATTCCGCGTGAGTGAAGAAGGCCTTCGGGTTGTAAAGCTCTTTCGCAAGGGAAGAAAACTTATCCTCTAACATAGGATGAGGTTGACGGTACCTTGATAAGAAGCACCGGCTAACTACGTGCCAGCAGCCGCGGTAATACGTAGGGTGCGAGCGTTAATCGGAATTACTGGGCGTAAAGCGTGCGCAGGCTGTTTTGTAAGTCAGATGTGAAATCCCTGAGCTCAACTTAGGAACTGCGTTTGAAACTACAAGACTAGAATATGTCAGAGGGGGGTAGAATTCCACGTGTAGCAGTGAAATGCGTAGAGATGTGGAGGAATACCAATGGCGAAGGCAGCCCCCTGGGATAATATTGACGCTCATGCACGAAAGCGTGGGGAGCAAACAGGATTAGATACCCTGGTAGTCCACGCCCTAAACGATGTCTACTAGTTGTTGGTGGAGTAAAATCCATGAGTAACGCAGCTAACGCGTGAAGTAGACCGCCTGGGGAGTACGGTCGCAAGATTAAAACTCAAATGAATTGACGGGGGCCCGCACAAGCGGTGGATTATGTGGATTAATTCGATGCAACGCGAAAAACCTTACCTGGCCTTGACATGTACCGAATTTACCAGAGATGGTTTAGTGCTCGAAAGAGAGCGGTAACACAGGTGCTGCATGGCTGTCGTCAGCTCGTGTCGTGAGATGTTGGGTTAAGTCCCGCAACGAGCGCAACCCTTGCCATTAATTGCCATCATTTAGTTGGGCACTTTAATGGGACTGCCGGTGACAAACCGGAGGAAGGTGGGGATGACGTCAAGTCCTCATGGCCCTTATGGCCAGGGCTTCACACGTAATACAATGGTCGGTACAGAGGGTCGCCAACCCGCGAGGGGGAGCCAATCCCAGAAAGCCGATCGTAGTCCGGATTGTAGTCTGCAACTCGACTACATGAAGTCGGAATCGCTAGTAATCGCGGATCAGCATGTCGCGGTGAATACGTTCCCGGGCCTTGTACACACCGCCCGTCACACCATGGGAGTGGGTTTTACCAGAAGTAGGTAGTCTAACCTTCGGGGGGACGCTTACCACGGTAGTATTCATGACTGGGGTGAAGTCGTAACAAGGTAGCCGTATCGGAAGGTGCGGCTGGATCACCTCCTTTCTAGAGATAATCCGATATTGCAAGCATTCACACTTATCAGTTGTTAGTAAAAGCAACATCAAAGATTTGACTATAAGGGTCTGTAGCTCAGTTGGTTAGAGCACCGTCTTGATAAGGCGGGGGTCGATGGTTCGAGTCCATCCAGACCCACCAGATTCTTAGTAAGAGAAATAAGTAGAACGTTTAGACGGTCCGGACTTATAAAATGGGGGATTAGCTCAGCTGGGAGAGCACCTGCTTTGCAAGCAGGGGGTCGTCGGTTCGATCCCGACATTCTCCACCAATCACTTTGATGCTGCTGTAATAGATTAGGGAAGAAATTAGAAGCAAGCGTTCAGTGTGAATGTTTGCTTCTAGTTTTTAACTAGACTGTTCTTTAACAAAATGGAAGAAGTAAAGTGAGCACATAACTTTGTGATGAGGTTGTGTGTTCAAAATGGGTAGTAATTGATTGCAAAATCGAAACATTTTGCTTTGTTTAGTTCCGGTTAGATAGTGTAGTGATGCATAGCGATATGGATTACACACGAAATAACCTAGTATTAAATGAAACAAAAAACCTTCCTGTACTGTACAACCTTGCAGTATAGGAAAAAAGTTGCTTTAGAAACACCTGTAACTGACGTTCTCATGCGTCACGAGGTCTGAATATTTAAAAGGGTTCAGGTTTTAAAGTTATAGGATCAAGCGAATAAGTGCATATGGTGGATGCCTAGGCGATTACAGGCGATGAAGGACGTGGTAGCCTGCGTAAAATTTCGGGGAGCTGGCAAACAAGCTTTGATCCGGAAGTGTCCGAATGGGGAAACCCACCCGCAAGGGTAACCGTCCCTGAATATATAGGGGAATGGTGGCGAACCGAGTGAACTGAAACATCTAAGTAGCTCGAGGAAAAGAAATCAACCGAGATTCCGTAAGTAGTGGCGAGCGAACATGGAATAGCCAGTTATTTTTAGCACATGCGATAGTAGAACGGAATGGAAAGTCCGGCCATAGAGGGTGATAGCCCCTTATACGAAATCCCGTGTGTGGAACTAGGATAGCAACAAGTAGGGCGGGGCACGAGAAACCTTGTCTGAACATGGGGGGACCATCCTCCAAGGCTAAATACTCGTAATCGACCGATAGTGAACTAGTACCGTGAGGGAAAGGCGAAAAGAACCCCGGGAGGGGAGTGAAATAGATCCTGAAACCGTATGCATACAAACAGTGGGAGCGGACTTGTTCCGTGACTGCGTACCTTTTGTATAATGGGTCAGCGACTTACATTCAGTAGCAAGCTTAACCGATAGGGGAGGCGTAGCGAAAGCGAGTCCGAATAGGGCGTCTAGTTGCTGGGTGTAGACCCGAAACCAAGTGATCTATCCATGGCCAGGATGAAGGTGCCGTAACAGGTACTGGAGGTCCGAACCCACAAATGTTGAAAAATTTGGGGATGAGCTGTGGATAGGGGTGAAAGGCTAAACAAACTTGGAAATAGCTGGTTCTCTCCGAAAACTATTTAGGTAGTGCCTCGTATATCATTCTTGGGGGTAGAGCACTGTTATGACTAGGGGGTTCATAAGAACTTACCAACTCATTGCAAACTCCGAATACTGAGAAATGCAATTACGGGAGACAGACCATGGGTGCTAACGTCCGTGGTCAAGAGGGAAACAACCCAGACCGACAGCTAAGGTCCCAAATGGCGTGCTAAGTGGAAAACGAAGTGGGAAGGCATAGACAGCCAGGATGTTGGCTTAGAAGCAGCCATCATTTAAAGAAAGCGTAATAGCTCACTGGTCGAGTCGTCCTGCGCGGAAGATGTAACGGGGCTAAGCACGCAACCGAAGCTTCGGATGCTGCACTCTTCGGAGTGTATGCATGGTAGGAGAGCGTTCTGTAGGCCTGCGAAGGTAACCTGTGAGGGTTGCTGGAGGTATCAGAAGTGCGAATGCTGACATGAGTAGCGATAAAGGGAGTGAAAAGCTCCCTCGCCGAAAGCCCAAGGTTTCCTGCGCAACGTTCATCGGCGCAGGGTGAGTCGGCCCCTAAGGCGAGGCAGAGATGCGTAGTCGATGGGAAACAGGTTAATATTCCTGTACTTTAATATAATGCGATGTGGGGACGGAGAAGGTTAGGTCAGCTGGGTGTTGGAAGTCCCAGTTCAAGCGTGTAGGCAGATTCCTTAGGCAAATCCGGGGAGTCGTTAATGCTGAGGCGTGATAACGAGTGCACTTGTGCATGAAGTGATTGATACCAAGCTTCCAAGAAAAGCCACTAAGCTTCAGTTATATTAGAACCGTACCGCAAACCGACACAGGTGGGCAGGATGAGAATTCTAAGGCGCTTGAGAGAACCCGGGAGAAGGAACTCGGCAAATTAGCACCGTAACTTCGGGAGAAGGTGCGCCCCGGTAGAGTGTAGAGACTTGCTCTCGAAGCTCGATGGGGTTGCAGTGAAAAGGTGGCTGCGACTGTTTAATAAAAACACAGCACTCTGCAAACACGAAAGTGGACGTATAGGGTGTGACGCCTGCCCGGTGCTGGAAGATTAATTGATGGGGTGCAAGCTCTTGATCGAAGTCCCAGTAAACGGCGGCCGTAACTATAACGGTCCTAAGGTAGCGAAATTCCTTGTCGGGTAAGTTCCGACCCGCACGAATGGCGTAACGATGGCCACACTGTCTCCTCTCGGGACTCAGCGAAGTTGAAATGTTTGTGAAGATGCAATCTACCCGCGGCTAGACGGAAAGACCCCATGAACCTTTACTGTAGCTTTACATTGGACTTTGACAAGATTTGTGTAGGATAGGTGGGAGACGTTGAAGCGGAGTCGCTAGATTTCGTGGAGTCAACCTTGAAATACCACCCTGATGTTGTTGAGGTTCTAACCTAGGTCCATAATCTGGATCGGGGACCGTGTATGGTGGGCAGTTTGACTGGGGCGGTCTCCTCCCAAAGAGTAACGGAGGAGTGCGAAGGTAACCTAGGTACGGTCGGAAATCGTACTGATAGTGCAATGGCATAAGGTTGCTTGACTGCGAGACGGACAGGTCGAGCAGGTGCGAAAGCAGGTCATAGTGATCCGGTGGTTCTGTATGGAAGGGCCATCGCTCAACGGATAAAAGGTACTCTGGGGATAACAGGCTGATTCCTCCCAAGAGTTCATATCGACGGGGGAGTTTGGCACCTCGATGTC
>Ga0208103_1000580_pt1 | contig 11254 bp, 9 predicted proteins | sample CryBogmetaGMA75M_FD_184550 | JGI IMG/M metagenome (GOLD analysis project Ga0208103, IMG submission 184550) | Freshwater microbial communities from Crystal Bog, Wisconsin, USA - MA7.5M (SPAdes) | ecosystem: Environmental > Aquatic > Freshwater > Lake | place: Crystal Bog, Wisconsin, USA... | reverse complement strand
AAGGCTGAAGGGAATAAAGAGGCTGAGCGAACTTTCAACTTCGCCAATGAGGTAGAGAAAATTCATGCCCGTCTCTATCAGCAAATGCTTGACAATCTGGAAGGTGCGAAAGATTCTTATATTTACTACGTTTGTCCGGTCTGCGGCTATACCGCGGAAAAAGAAGCGCCAGAGACTTGCCCTGTCTGCAGTGCTAAAGGAAAGATGTTTAAAAAAGTTGATTAACAACGATCTGTATTGGTATCTGGCAACAACAAATCATTGATGAAAAAGAGGGATAACATGGACGTTATTACAGCAATTAAAGAAAGACGGAGTTGTAGAAAGTTTCTGCCGGATGCCGTCAGTGAAGAATCGATTGAAAAGATACTTGAGGCGGCTATATGGGCGCCCTCACCCGCCAATAATCAACCTTGGGAATTTGTTGTCATAACAAATCAGGACATCAAGAAGAAAATCCATGAGGAATCTGTGGCGTGTAAAAAGGCATTGTATGAAAAGAGTGGGTGGGCTTGGGTTGATAAGTATCAAGCCGGTTTTCTTCTGGAAGCCCCTGTCATTATTGCCATCATTGGAGATCCTGCGAAAACCGGATTACATAAGTTTCTTGAAGGAACTGAAACAACTTATCAGCATGGTTGTGCAGCCGCCATACAGAATATGCTTTTGACCGCCCATGCACAAGGCCTGGGGAGCCTCTGGTTCACCCTATTTGATAGGGGAACTATGAAGAAAACGCTTGGCGTAGATCCATCAAAAGAACCGCTGGCATTAGTCTGTTTAGGTAAGGCGGCGGATTCTCCAATACAGACTCCGCGGAAAAATATGAAAGAAAAGACTCGTCATATGCTGTAAACTGTCAGAGCCCTTGATCATCTCCACCGTAAATATATCTGTGACATCTATAATGATGCTTTCCGAGCCGTCTTATCTTCAGGCGAGGCGGCTCTTTCTTTCAAATGGTAATCTTCAATAGATATATTTTAATCAATTTAATGACTCGTAAAGCCGAGGTCGAGTATTCTTAGCCACTCCTTCCTGTTATTAATAGAAATGAGATTTCAGGAGATAGAAAAGCTTTCAAGTGGTTATCAATAAAATATTTCTTTGACTTCTAAGCTCATTAGGGCCAAAATAAACGCAATTTAACAAGGCACCGTCAATCGGTTAACAGCCAATTTGAACCCTTTTTAGAAGGGTGATGCCATGAAGAGATTATTGAAACCCTGCTTCTGAAAAGAGAGCGGGGTTTTGTGTTTTAAAATTGGTCGCTATGGCGGTTACCACAGCACTTCAATCGATAATACGGCAATCCACAAGGAGTTCGCATGTCATAACCACCGACAACTCTGGTCACCAAAAGAATCACGGCTGTGGGATTTCAGTTGCGACTGCTTTGCATTCTAAATGATTAATAGGAGTGTCACATGAAGAAATTAATTCTACAAGGACATTCAACGTACGACGGAGCCGGAGTTAAGTTGAAGCGAATTTTTGCACATGACCACACAAAACTTACCGATCCGTTCCTGCTCCTTGATCATTTCGGTTCAGACAATCCCGACGATTATGTAAAAGGCTTCCCCTGGCATCCTCATCGGGGGATTGAGACAGTGACGTATATGCTCGGTGGAATGGTTGAGCATGGTGACAATATCGGTAACGCGGGAACGATCGGGCCTGGGGATATTCAATGGATGACTGCAGGTGGCGGTGTAATTCACCAAGAGATGCCGAAACCTTCAAAAGGAATGATGCACGGGCTGCAACTGTGGGTAAATTTGCCTGCTAAAAATAAAATGATGGGGCCGCGCTACCGGGGTATACTCGAGCATGAGGTGCCGGTCGTCAAGATACCGGGCGGGGAAGTGCGGGTTATAGCCGGCGCTTACAAAAATGTAACTGGGCCCGTGCAGGAACTGGTGGTAGATATTGAGTACCTGGATGTCCGGTTAAAGAAGGGAGTGGCCCTATCCCACGAGGCTAAAAAAGGATACACTAGCTTTTGTTATCTTATCGAAGGAACAGGCGAGTTTGATGACGCGAAACTGGAACAAGCGCAGCTGATCCTGTTCACGGAAGCCGGAATCATCGCCGTAAAGGCGATTGAAAATATCCATTACATATTTGTTACCGGCAAGCAGTTCAACGAACCGATCGCCTGGGGCGGCCCAATTGTCATGAATACCCAGCAAGAACTTGAAATGGCCTTCAGAGAGCTTGACGAAGGGACGTTTATCAAGAAAAAATAGAGAACAACAGGCAGGGAAGTTCATTTATACTAACGGCGACCACATTGCGGTCACTACTGCAGAAGAATCTGTCCGGTTTCTGCTTATCTCGGGCAAACCCATGGGCGAGCCGGTAGCCTGGTATGGTCCAATCGTGATGAACAGCGATGAAGAATTGCAACTGGCGTTTGAAGAGTACCAGAACGGGACGTTCATAAAGCATAAAAAGTCGTCGGGTATATAGTTTCAAATTAATGAGAAGTAAATTACTTTAAAAAGGAGGGAAACGACCATGGAACCAAAAATCGCACAAAAAGGGCCTTACATAAAGGATATGAATCCGGGCACATATTATTGGTGCCGCTGTGGTCAGTCGGCAGCCCAACCGTTTTGTGACGGCTCCCACAAGCGGCTCGATACCGGTATGACACCCGTGGAAGTGGAAATTACAGAATCAAAAAAAGTCGCTTGGTGCGGCTGTAAACGCACAGAAAATCAGCCATTCTGCGACGGAACACATAAGGCTCTATAGGCGACAATAGACGGGAGAAGAGATTTCAAAATGAGGCCACTTCTGGCGGCCTTACGTATTCGATTTGCTAGAGGAGGCAGCTTAATATGGAGTTAGAGACGAATTCACTGGAATACTGGAAAAAGAAATATCCTGCGAAGTTCGCGTCGGAAGATGTCATCTTCAGCCATATTCATCGAGGCAATACAATATTTGTCGGGTCAGCCTGTGCAGAGCCGCAATATCTTATTCAGCGGCTGATTCGCTATGTTGAGTCAAAGCCCCATGCCTTTTTCGATGCGGAAATCATTCATGTTAGGACTCTCGGCGTAGCCCCGTATACCGAAAAAAAATTTAAGCAAAACTTTCGACACAATTCTTTCTTTATCGGTGATACGACAAGAGATGCCATCAACTCGGGACAGGCAGATTACACGCCTATCCTCCTGTCCAAGTTGCCATCTTTGTTTTACAGGGGCCTTGTCCGTGTCGATGTGGCCCTTATTCAAACGTCCCTGCCTGACAGACATGGCCATTTGAGCCTTGGCGTCAGCCTGGACATCGTGAAAGCTGCTGTTGAAAACGCCTCTTACGTTGTTGCTCAGATGAATAATCATATGCCTCGCGTCCATGGAGATTCTTTTATTTACATGGATGACATCGATTTTATATTGCCTTATGATGAGCCTCTTCTGGAATATAGCCCGGAGTCAAACTTGGAAATTACCCATAGAATTGGGAAAAATATTGCTCGTCTTGTCGAGGACGGCGATACGATCCAAATCGGATATGGTGCCGTTACCAATGCCATCCTTGAAAACCTTTCCGGGAAAAAGCATCTCGGTTTACATACTGAGCTCTTTAGTGACGGTATTGTTGAACTAATGAAAAAAGGTGTTATCGATAATACAAAGAAAACCATAAACCGTGGGAAATCAGTAGCGACATTCTGTATGGGACATAAAGACACGTATGATTTCATCCATGACAATCCAGATATTGAATTCAGGACGATCGACTATACCAATAATCCATTGGTGATTGCCCAGCATGAAAATATGGTGGCCATCAACAGCGCTCTGGAAATTGACCTTTCTGGACAGGCTACGGCAGAATCTATCGGAAAGGTTTTGTACAGCGGGATCGGCGGACAAGCCGATTTTATGCGTGGGGCCTTCTTGTCCCGAAACGGCAGGGCCATTCTTGCCCTTCCGTCAACAGCCGTTGGCGATAGCATCTCAAGGATCACGCCAGCACTTAAAGAGGGGGCCGGAACGACGTTGATTCGCGGTGACATCCAATATGTTGTCACAGAGTACGGTATTGCCTATATTCACGGGAAAAGCATCCGTGAGCGGGCAATGGATTTGATTGCCATTGCACATCCCAAATTCAGACGCTGGCTCGTTGAAGAAGCAAAAAAGGCAGGTCTAATCTATCAGGATCAGGCGTTCATCCCGGGGGACAAAGGAAGGTACCCCGAGGAACTGGAGTCATACAAAACCACTAAAGCGGGTTTAAAGATATTCTTCCGTCCTATCAAAATCAGTGATGAACCGCTTCTAAAGGATTTCGTTTATTCTCTTTCTGACAACAGCTTGTACCGACGGTTTATTTCCGCTCGTAAACATATGCCCCATGAATTTCTTCAGGCGCTTGTCGTAATCGATTATACAAAAGAAATGGCGATTGTCGCTATGATTGGCAATGAAGAGAAACAGGAAATCGTAGGCGTAGGAAGATATTTTATTGACGAAAGCAGGCATTCCGCAGAAGTGGCATTTGCTGTAAAAGATTCGTACCATAATAAAGGTATCGGAACAGAGTTGCTTGCATATTTGACTTACCTTGCAAAGAGACAGGGACTCTTGGGATTTACTGCAGAAGTCTTAGCAGAAAACCAGCCAATGCTTCACGTGTTTGAAAACGGGGGGTTCGATATCGTAAAGCATAATCTCGCCGGCATCTATGAAATGAAGATGGCCTTTAAGGAATAAAGAAGCTCCATTAAGGAAATTTCTATCAAACAAAGGAGGAGATATGAAATCAACAGGAGGTCGTTATATGAAGCATTTTAAGTTAGTATTTTTTGTGATAGTTATCGGTCTGGTGAGTTCCAATCTGTGGGCGCAGGAAAAATTGTTCTACGGTACTGGGGTAGTCTACGAACGTTTAAATTACGGTGGTTGGTCGTTCAATCTTTCAGCAGGCACGAATGAGCCGAACCTGTTGCATGCGGGACTCAACCAGTTTGGAGCACCTGGAAAAAAAGCGGAACAGAACTTTTATCGTATGATTTCCTCTATCCGCATCGGCCGTGGGCTAAAATGTGAGTTTTATAAGGATATTAATTTCAAGGGCGACAAACTGGGACCCCTTGGAGAAGGCAACTACCCGGACCTTCGCAAGAATGGATGGGATGACAAAATCGGCTCGATGAAATGTTACCCGGCGGATTGATGTCAATGATGGGGTCGTTGAGCCGGGAGTATTGATTCATAGGTTAACCGTTTCCATCAGAATGAGCGAACATGACAAAAAGTGATGACGGTCACATCCGCTATCTTTTTGAGCCGCGTTCCATTGCTGTCGTGGGAGCATCCAGGGACAGGAGCAAGATCGGGTATGCGGTCTTAAAGAATATCCAATCGGGCGGTTACCAGGGAAGAATTTATCCGGTCAATCCGGTGGGTGGTGACATTGAAGGAGTGCCCGTCTTTCGCAGCATTCTCGATATCGAGGAAGAGATTGACGTGGCCTGCATCACGATTCCGGCAAAGCTTGTCTTTGGTGCCGTCAGCCAATGCGCAGACCGGGGTGTCAAGCATTGCATCATTATTACCTCCGGCTTTTCGGAGGTCGGAAAGTTTAAAGAAGAAAAAGAAATCATCGACTATGCCCGCGCCAGAGGGATGCGGATTCTTGGTCCTAATGTGTTCGGCGTCTATTCCTCTCAGGTCTGTTTAAACGCCACGTTTGTCTCCGGTGATATCCCGTCGGGTCATCTGGCCATGATCACCCAGAGCGGTGCGCTCGGGCTGACGCTGATCGGTCAGGCTTCTGTTGAAAATATTGGCTTATCTGCCATTGTTTCCGTCGGGAATAAGTCGGACATTGATGAGTCCGATCTTCTGACCTATCTTTGTGATCAGGAGCCCACCCGTATCATTCTCATGTACATTGAAGGCGTGCGGGATGGCGAGAAATTCATCCAGGCCGTCAGAAAAACCACCCGGAAAAAGCCAGTGGTGGTGATCAAGTCCGGTCGTTCTGAGAAAGGCGCTAGGGCGGCCGCATCCCATACCGGTTCGCTGGCCGGCTCGGATGAGGTCTTTGACGATTTGATCCACCAGTGTGGTGCGCTCCGGGCGGAAAGCACCAAAGAGGCTTTTAACTGGGCGATGATCCTGGCGGGCAACCCGCTTCCCAAAGGAGGAAACACGGTCATCATTACCAATGGCGGGGGTGCCGGTGTCATGGCGACGGACGCCTGTGAGAAATATGGCGTTAGTCTTTATGACGATCCTCAAAATCTGAAGAGTGTTTTTTCTCCTGTCATTCCTGCATTTGGATCCACCAAGAATCCAATTGATATTACCGGTCAGGCGGCGGCCGTCGATTATACAAAAGCTTTTGATGCGGCCCTTGCCGATAGCAACATTCATACGGTTTTCGGCATCTATTGCGAATCGGCTCTTTCACCTTCCGCGGACCTTGGAACCATCATCGAAAAGAACTTCCTTAAATACAAATCCAGGGGAAAGCTCATCGTGTTTTCACTTTTCGGTGGTCAACAGACGGCGGATTACGTGGTTTCAGCGAAGAAAAGAGGGGTTCCCGTTTCCGATGATGTTTATGACACGGCCTCCTCGCTGGGAGCGATGTATCGATATAAAGAATATCTGGGAAGTCATTCGGATTCGGATAAGATTGCCGATGCCACACTGGATGCGGTTTCCATCACGGCCATTGTATCGGATGCAAGAAAGAATGGCCGGTTCTTCCTGCTGGCCCATGAAGCCCAGAAAATCATGAATCTGGCGGGTATCCCCATTCCGAGGAGCATCCAGGCCCAGACGATCCAGGGTGCCGTTGAGGCGGCCGGCACCATCGGTTATCCTGTGGTCATGAAAGTTGTTTCCAAGGACATCATCCATAAGAGTGATACCGGCGGGATTGCCCTGAACCTGGAAAATGAGGGTGAGGTCGTCGACGCCTATGGTGCCATTCTGCGCAGTTGCAAGGCCCATGTTCCCCACGCCCTGATTGACGGGCTCGATATTTCGGAAATGGTTAAACCCGGAACGGAACTGATTGTGGGTGCCAGGATCGATCAGACCTTCGGGCCGACGATTATGATCGGCCTAGGCGGGATCTATGTGGAAGTCATGAAAGACGTTTCTTTCCGGTCACTCCCCGTCCATGCGGGAGATATTATCAGCATGATTAAGGAACTCCGTTCTTATCCTTTGCTCCTCGGGGTACGGGGGGAAAAAATGAAGGATGTAGCCGCTGTCGTGAATGTTGTCACAACATTGGGGGCCATTCTTCGTCACTGCCAGGGGATTTCAGACATTGAAATTAATCCGCTGGTCGTTTATGAGCAGGGAGAAGGTATACGGGCTGTTGATATACGGATCATCCTTGCAAAAAATGAAAAGAGGTGAACTCGATGGATAAATTTGTCATTACGTCCATGCGACCCAGTGCAGGTAAAACAAGCCTGATCATCGGTCTGGCCAGGGCATTGAACAAAAAAATAGGTTATCTGAAGCCTTTCGGTGCAAGATTACTTTACAAGAAAAAGCGACTCTGGGACTATGATGCCGCCCTTATAACCCATATCTTCAACCTCGAAGAGAATCCGGAAGACATGAGCATCGGTTTTCATCATTCCAAGCTCCTCTACTCCCTGGATGAAAAAGCAACAAAGGCAAAACTCCTGAAAGCATTGGATCATATCGGTGAAAATAAGGACCTGATCTTTGTGGAAGCGGGAAAAGACATCTTTTATGGCACATCGGTCTATCTTGACGCCATTTCCCTGACAAAGATTGTGGAGGGACGGCTCCTGATCATGGTGAGTGGTGATGAGGATACCATTATCGATGATATAAGCTTCCTCACCAAGTATATCCGGATGGATGGTTTTCATTTCATGGGGGTTGTCATCAATAAAGTCGACAAGATCGACGATTTTAACGATATCTATCTGCCCAGAATTCGTCAGATGGGCGTTCCGGTGCTGGGCGTCATCCCTTCTTTTCCTGAGCTGACCTATTTTACTGCCCAATATCTTGCGGATCGGATATTTGCAAAAGTCTTGGCTGGAGAGTCCGGCTTGAACCGTCAGGTCAGAAACATTGTCGTGGGCTCCATGGGCGGGGACGCGGCTGTGAAAAGTCCTCTGTTTCAGGATCATCATCAAGTGCTTATCACCAGCGGTGATCGCAGTGATTTGATCCTGCCTTCCCTTGAAAACAATGTGGCCGCCATCATCCTGTCCAATAATATTGTGCCTTCGTCGGTTATCCAATCAAAGGCTGAAAATTTGGGAATTCCCCTGCTGCTGGTCTCTACCGATACCCACCAGACAGCGAGACAGATCGACGGGATTGAACCCCTGCCGACCAAGGAGGATACGGAAAAAATCAACAGGATAGAAAAAATGATCAGGGACCATGTGGATCTGAAAATGTTTACAAGAAGTAATCCATGATGAAGAGGATGATTTATGGCGATGGATGTCCGTGTGATCAGAGTTTGTTCTTGAAATTAATATTCATCGCCTGTATAAGAACACCGGTTGAAAGCGGTTTTGATCATCAGACATCGTAACGATGAGAATATAGCAAAAGTCAACGAAGGAGGCATTATGGAGACATTCCAATCACCGGAAGCAAGAATGGAGCAAATCATCGCAACTCAAGTAAAGAAGTGGCAATTGAATATGAAAAGGAAATATAAAAAGCCTATCCGTCCCGTCATTACCCTTTCGAGATTGCCAGGTAGTGGTGCGAATACGCTGGCGAAGCAGCTGTCCGATGATTTGAATATAGACCTTTTTGACAATGAAATCGTGGGAGCCGTGGCTAAGAGTGCCAATGTGAGCGAGTCTGTGGTCGCCACGCTCGATGAACAGGACCGTTCCATTCTGAATGACTGGATCGGCGCACTTGAAAAAAAACACCATCTATGGCCTGACGAATATCTTCCCCATCTGACGAAAGTCATAGGTGCCATTGCAGCGCATGGTCATGCCATCATCGTCGGGAGGGGGGCTAGCTACATTCTGCCCAGTGACGTCTGTCTTCGTCTGCTCATTGTTGCGCCCATGGATACCAGGATCCGTAATGTCATGTATGCCTATGGCGTAACCTATAAAGATGCCGAACAACGAATCATTAAAACTGAGAAGGATCGCAAAGCTTTTATTAAGAAGTACTTCAATGCCGATATGACGGATCCAGTCAATTATGATCTTACCATCAATACAGCTCATTACACGGTCGAGGCGGCGGCAAGCATTATCAAAGAAGCCTTCAATGCAAGACCGTGGTATGACTATTCGATGAAGAAACCCTGAAGGGATTAAGCGTGGAGAGCGATTTAGCATGGGGGATAGATTTCATATCTGTCCCCTATTTTTTTTGTTTCATAAACCATCAGACAAATAGAGGGAATCTTTAATGAGTCCGCCCTGAAAAATGCGGTCAAATATAGTTCACAACAATGTTGGTTCACGTAAGGTGTGGAACCTCATACCTATAAAAAAGCTGAATCAATCCGCATGAATTAGGTAGAGAGAAGTTAAATCTTTACAACTGGTAATATTCAATGCTTGTCTCGCATCCATTCTGAGGACTCGTAGGTATAAGAAACAAACGATCTCCCTCACTAACGTCCTGAAAGAGAGATTTCTCAAGTCTTCCGACAAACACAACATTTCTTCAGGAAATCAATAGATACCATATCAGCCGTTTCTTTCTTGATCACCGATCCCCATCAGACAAAGTCCGATCATCAGTCCTCCTGTTCATCCTACCAAACATTCCGCCATATCCTCAATGAATAATCAGGTAACCGCTGATAGCTTTAAAAAGAATGCTGCCCTATATTAGCATCGAAAAAAGGAAAGATAACAGAAAAGGAAGGTACGGAAAGATGACGACATTAAAACTAGAAAGAATTGAGTTCAACCCACAGAAGGGCATCCTGAACATGATGATCGGGAGAAGCAACAGACGAAAACCACAGCCGCACCATATCGGTTATTAATACGGGCTGAATGTATATTAAGGAGGGACACAAGATGATTCACAAACCATTGACAGGAAAGAGAACAGTGAAAGAAGCGAGGCAAAAGGCATATAAGGTTGGCGGGATCTGGGTAGATCCGATGTGCTTTCCTTTTATGAAAGAATATAAATAAGCTACGAAACATTGAGAGGAGGAGAGGATCATGAGGAAGGCGAAAGAAACCAAGAAAATCTGGAAGGGCTGGGTTGACCCCACCTGCACGCCGATCCATGTGAAGTAACCAAGATCTCTGAATCGGCAAGATCACAGAAACCCCTGCCCGGCTGACGGATGGGGGTTTTTGTTGAACAGCACTTGATCATGCTGAAGCGCTTGAAGTCAATCGGAGCCTTTGAGCCGATCTGAACCGACAGAATAGAAATAATAAAGCCGACCTATGGCTTGGCAAAGTGATCATCATGGAGGAAAAAAATGAAAATAGCTGTTATCGGAGCGGGATCATTGGGAACAATCATCGGGGCGTTGCTGGCCAAGGGCGGCCGTGATGTCATCCTGGTTGACGCCAATGAGGAACATGTCAAAGTTTTAAATAAAAAAGGTGCAAAAATTGTGGGATTCATGGAATTGACCACCCCGGTCAAGGCCATAACTCCCTCTCAGATGGAAGGGACATACGACCTCGTCATTTACCTGGTCAAGACGACCTACAACAACGTGGCATTGCCCCAGATCATTTCCCATCTGCATGAAGAAAGCATTGTTCTGACGCTGCAAAACGGACTCCCCGAAGACGCAGTGGCCGAATATGTCGGGGCCAAACGAACATTAGGTGCTGCCGTCGGCTGGGGAGCCACCTGGATGGCCCCGGGAGTGTCCCAATTGACATCCCCGGCGGATAAGATGACTTACGACATCGGAGAACTGGACGGCAGGATAACCGAACGCTTGCAAAAGGTGAAAGAGATTCTGGAGCCAGCGGGGATTCCTATTGTAACGGATAAACTGATCGGTATCCGCTGGACCAAGCTTCTGGTCAATTCCACATTCAGTGGCATGTCAGCAGCATTGGGCTGCACCTATGGGGACGTTCTGGATAGCCCCAAAGCCCTCACCTGCGTAGCCCATATTGCCAACGAGTGTCTCCAGGTGGTTGACGCCCTGGGCATCAAACCTGACCCTATCCAGGGCATCGACGTTGGAATTATGGCGTTTCAGAACCGTCAGCAGATGAAAAAGACCTTCAACATCTACC
>Ga0208103_1000579_pt1 | contig 11256 bp, 21 predicted proteins | sample CryBogmetaGMA75M_FD_184550 | JGI IMG/M metagenome (GOLD analysis project Ga0208103, IMG submission 184550) | Freshwater microbial communities from Crystal Bog, Wisconsin, USA - MA7.5M (SPAdes) | ecosystem: Environmental > Aquatic > Freshwater > Lake | place: Crystal Bog, Wisconsin, USA... | reverse complement strand
AGTTAAAAGTGGGGAAATACTTACTGAAGATTACAGATTTGTTGATTGGCTTATAACACTTGGAACTTTCAGAGAGCCTGATGATTCTCTGATTGTAATAGATTTGTGTCATTAATCAAAGGAAGGTTTATATGGACGTTTCTCCTAATATATCTGATATAGCTTGGAGTATATTTGGTCAATTTGGTGGTACTAGAACTTTGTTTATGATTGGAGGAACTGTAGCAGATTGGGGAGAAAATTATATAGCTATAAAATTCAAAATGTTTCCAAAAGCTAATATTGTAAAAATTAAATATGAAAAAGGTTCTGATCTATATACTATTATTTTCTATAAGTATCGTGCTAATGAAATAAAGGAAGTAAAAAAGTTTGAAGAAGTATATGCAGATCAGCTTACTAATATATTCGAGGATTACACCGGACTTTATACCAAACTGTAGAGTATCTCCCATATACCTTATTGATTAGGGTATATGGATAGATGCTTTATGGCGTCTAAATCTTTTTCGGTTGGAGGGAGTAAAATGACTATCTATCAAGTTAAAAGGATACATGAAAGCTATTTTCCAAAATCATTTTTCTTTAGTAGAAAAACGATGAAACTTTTTGGTCAGACATTAAAAATGTTTTCCGTAAAGAAAGCAATGAAAGAAACAATAAATTATAGTTATCGTGAATGGAGTGGATGTGATTGCTATTATCTGGATGCAAACATATTAAAAAATAAAAAAGTAGTGGGTAAAACTATGAAAATATTTAATTCCAAAACTGGGGAGATTAAAACTATTTAATAGATACTTTATGTATCTAAATCACTATTATTTGGAGGTAGTCTATGTGTGATTTCGTCAGTTGGCTTTCCAAGAGGACAAGAAAAGGAACTGAAATCCGCTTCCTCACGGACGACATGATTGAAGCAAAATGGGGTACGGATGCCAAAAATCTACACTATATGCAAAACAAAATCGGCCACGATGGAATCCGTGCGTACTTTGGCGTAGAGGAACTTCAAGAAATATGGGTAGAAAAAGAAAGTTACATGAAGATTCCCCCTGTAATTGCCAAGGAAGTAAACGATGGCAATATGGATAAGATGATGGAGGCTTGGAATAATTTCCGTCCTCTCAGGCTCAGATATACTGCGGAAGGCAACCTTAAAAGTATCAATGGAGTCTTGCTAGAGGAACTTACTATTGATACCAACGGATTCATCTGGGAATATCCTACTGTTCCAGAATTCAAGGTTGGGGACAAAGTAATCGTAGGATATCACAAGATAGAAGAACGATTTAATCAAGAAAAGTATCCCAGTAGAGAAATTCTCATAGCTCTTGCTCTCAAGGGGAAAGGAATTACTTCCAGGGATTTGGATGCATGGTGTAGTGATATGAATGAATTCTTTGGAAAGGTAGTAACTGTTGAATCTTTATCTACAGAAAATTACTATGAACCGGATTCTGAACCTCACTTCCATGTAGAGGAAACTTGCCGATATTTCCATAACGGAGCCTGTCGCTTAGCAACTCCTGAAGAGATAGAAGCTGGACACGCTCTGTAGAATATCTCTTATAGGCTTTGGAAACAGAGCCTATGAATGGATATTTTATATCCAAATCCCTATTTATTGGAGGTTTGTATGAAGGGTCAACTGTTTGAAGAATTCAACAAGGCTATGATGGCACTCCGTTGGACAAAAAGTAATCTAATGAAGCTTGCTTATCGAGGAGATATATCAGGAATTGATAGTGCTATCCCTCAGAATTGGGTAGACGATCACCCTGAATATCCCGATACCTTTTATCTTGCCACAGACTGTACCAATCTCTGCTGTAGGGTAGTTGATCTGAGGGATTTAATCCCCGATTGCAGGGCAGAAAAAATCATCGAAATGAACGAAATACTCCAGCGATGGACTCGTTTGATCGGGGATGCTTCCCAGGTAGAAAAGAGAAATGAATTAGATATGTCTTTCCATGAACTCGATCAGGAAGTTCTGATGTATATGGAAAAAGGAGGTGAAAAGCCGTAAAGAATTGAAGGATTTAAAAAGTGATAAAAGAGGCTGTTTGGCCTCTTATTTTTTGGTTTGGAGAGAAAGATGAGTAGTCAAGCGTATCTCAGTTTCGAGCAGTTCTTGGAAGTGGTAGGGAGGAAATATCCCAACGCCACTGAGTACATTCGTACTGCGGCAAGCCATTCGAGTGGTACTTTCAAAAAGAAGTACAACGATCTGATGAATGGAAGGGGTATTCCCTATCTGAGCGTTAGTAATCTTGTGGCCGCTTCATACCATCCCACTTTCACAAAAGAAGAGTGGCAGAAGATAAGCGAAAAAACTCTCCCTGATATCAGTGAAGCCACGAGAATGCTCAATCAAGGCTAGGGAGGACAAAATGGCTAAAAAATCGTGGGAAGAATTTCTTGCGATTGTTGGAAAGGAGTATCCAAATGTTGCGGCATATCTGCAAACTGCCAATGAAGATGGAGCCAGAAGGGGTCGTACCTTCAAGAAAAAGTATGAAGAATTATTTAAAGACAGGATGCCAGCCAATATAACCTTTCTGGTTACTTGGGCAAACAATCCTGTATTTCGAACAGAGGTATGGCAGAAAGCCCATTATGCAACTCAGAATCTTCTCTGTTAATAAAGTCCAGTTAATAATTAGCATTTCATTTCTATTCTCATTCGTATGGATGAGAAAGCTCATGTCGGAGGAAATCCATGTGTGATTTTATGTCTTGGGTTGAGTTTACTCATGGCGGTAAGGTAGTGAAGAGGTTCTGGCTTGATGACTACACGATTGAAGCGAAATGGGGAGATAGTACCCAAGACCTTAATTTCTTTGAGCAACACATCGGGCACGGTGCCATCGAGCAGGTCTATGGAGAAATCTATCCAAGGAAGGGTAACTCCGAGAATCATCTTGAAAGTTGGATGGAAGTTCCCCCTGTAATTGCCAAGGAAATCAACAACGGGAACATGGACAAGATGGTCGAGGCTTGGCTCAACGGAAAGAAGGCTATTCTCAGGTATACTGAGGATGGAAAGCTGAAGTCCATCAATAGGGTGGATTTGTCCGAAATCCTCAGTACCGGCTCCAAGGACGCAAAGGCATATCCGAATAAGAATACCTTTGCCGTTGGGGATATCATTGTACTTGGGCCTCACAAGGTTGAGGTTCTCTCGAAATGTTCCCTTGCTTCTGAAGAGGATAAGCTGAAGAGCTATATGCTGTGTGGAGTCACCAGTTCTGGCAGTTCCAGAGGTACTTCCATCAGAAGTAGCTGGGCCAGCGGATACATGGAAGATTTCATCGGCAAGACGGTCAAGGTAGAATCCATTTCGGAGTCTCCTGACTATTCCGGGGAATTGTACATGAAGGTTTCTGGCAATCCGTGGTTCTGGCACGTAAATGCCTGCCGCCCTGCTACTGAGGACGAAAAGTCGGAAGCATCTACGCAGACTACAGCTTCTCCTACGTTAAATTCACTCGCAGAATATATCGCCAGTCTCGTAGCGGTTCCGGTGGCTCCTGTAGTTCCCCCTAAGAAACGCTCACATCACAAGAAGGTCGTTAAGTAATAATTTCTCATTATAAAATGAGTTCCAATGTTGGCCCAATAGTTTCGATTATTGGGCCAGCGTGGGCACTTATACTTCCTCGTATGAGGGAGTAATCGAAGGTGAAGGAGCTAAGTATGGGTAAGAAGTATCGGTTGAAGTATGAACTCAAGAAGTATCTTGACAGAAAGGCAAAACTGAATGAACTACTCTATCCATCAGAGAAAGGGAAAAAGATTCCCATAAACTCTGGCAAGCCTGTTAAGGGATTTGGGTCATACTATAATGACAGGGACTATTGGAAGTATCTCCCGCCTGTCATTCGTCCAAGGATGAAGTATGTGGCTTTTGCGGACGGTTCGGCTTCCATATTTCCTGATACAATAATCCATATTGAAATCATAGAATGTAACTTCTCTTCCAAGCCAGTGGGGGCTGGATTTATCAAGTTCTCTGTCAAGGGACAGGACAATCCTCTTGGAATTAAGTGTTCTGGAATGTCCTCTTCCACAGGAATTAAATCAAGGAAAGTGGTGGATGAAAAGCAAATCTGTGATTTCTTGCAGGGGAAGGGAAAGTTCTATGAACCCAAACCCGCTTATGTATCAAAGCTTCCTGACTACTCCAAAACCTATCCCAATAGGATGCTTCTTTCTGCTCCTGTAACTAATATCAATGGAAAAAGTGATTTCCCCGAGCTTGGAGTAAAGGGAGAAAAGAAAGAATGGTGGCAGAGGGGAAAGTACGAAACCGATGAAGAATGGTTCGGTGCTTACGACTGAAGGAGTAGAATATGAAATTCAAGATTGGAGATAAGGTAAGAATTGTTAATGGGGAAGGTTGGGGATGGTCTATTTGTTCTCCTAGTCAGAGTTATGGAATTGTAAAGGATATATGCAATGGGGGAGAACTTATTGGATTATTCATCTATATGAATAATGAAATAGATCATCCAGCCTTTAAAAATGAATGTGTTTTCCATTTTTTATCCAGTACAATAAAAAAGGAGTAAATAATGGAAAAAGCAAAAGAACTCATTATCAAACTCGATGTTAATAGTGAAGAATGGAAAGCTCATCTCGCTCGTATTGAGGAAAAGTTAGCAAAAAGATACAAGGGAGATGAGCAGGATAGACATTGTGCCCCAGGAGTAAATCCAGGAATTTATCACAAGAATATTTCCAAACTTCCACCGAAATAAGGAGTAGAATATGGAATATAAAGTTGGGGATAAAGTAAGATTCCTCAAAGGCTGTGGATGGAGTTGGGAAGATTGCCCATTCTCTCAAAGTTATGGGATTGTAAAAGGCATGGGTTTTGGGACAGTTGATCTTCAAATCTATATGAATAATGGGCAACTTCATTCTGCTTTTAGGACAGACTATTGGACATTCAAATTGTCTTCAATAAAGAAGGAGTAACGTATGCTCGTACAAATCACGATAAATCATTCTGGGTCTACGGCTCTAATAGCAGATATGATTGCCAAGGCTAGCGGAAATGATACCGTCATAAGAAATCCTAAAGTAGGAATTTATGAAGTAGGTCATTTTAGTCTTGACAATCTAATCGTAGAAAGGCACAGGAGCTTCTGTGATGAAATAGGTTTGGTCTATGCCTATGGAGTCTGCGATGACTACGATCAGATACTAGAACTTATGCCGGAAATTGAAAAGTCCGATAGGAAATATGCTATCTCAATTACTCCTGTAAAGAAAAGTAGTCAGAGTCCTGAAGGGGGATGGAGATGGCATAAGTGGGGGCCATATATAGGTAAACATGAAATAACAACGGAATACCTATATGACGAACCTATCGTGGAGAAAGTATATTGCTTCCAGATATTTGAAATTATTGAATAAGGAGTAAAGTATGAGAGAAGATGTTCCTCCAATGACAGAAAAAGAACAATGGGATATGAGAGTTTATTTAGCATTTTCCCATCAAGATGGTAAATGCCATATCTATGCGGACGATGGGGAACTACAATGTGGGAATTCACATAGACATGGAAGATGCCTTGATTTCCGTAGGGAACCTATTACTGATCTTCTCGAAAATATATCTATCACAAGAGCAGAGGAATATGCAGAATTTGTGAGAAGAGGATTAATCACACAAAGGAGGAACAGATGAATTTCGACTTTCCTCAGTGGGACAAGAAACATCAGTTTGAAGGGTTTCGATTCAGCGAACTATTAAGTTCGGGTAGAATCACGGCTCTTCATAAATACTCTAAAAACTCAAGAGAGTTCAACCGACATAGGTATAATAATATGGACGGAGAAACTCAAAGGAGATGGGATGAAGAATTCTACAAACCCAAGGTCGAGTATGGATTTTCCCTAGATGGGAAGGAATCGTGGTATACGTTCCCAAAATCCGTATTTGAAATGGTAGTAGGGAAATTTCCTGGGCTGATTATAAAGGAACGTTCCTTCTATCAGCATAGAATATAAGGAGACTCTATGAAACAAAAAGAACTTACAGAAGATATGAAAGTTTCCTTTACAGGAAAGGATAAGTATGACTGGGGAGATATTCCTAGAGAAGAATGTTATGGAATCATAAAGGAATTCTATCTGGATACGCTTCCTTTAGTCGAAGTTCATAGTATAAAAAATGACGAATTTCATCCAATGTTTACCGAACAAGGAACCAATTTCGTAAATGCTTTCAGAGTAGAGTGGATCAAAGAATTTAAGTAATAAAGACTTTCGTATGAAGGTCTTATTTTATTGAAGGGGGCACATAATGTGCCAGTTTATGTCTTGGTATGAGTCTCCCAGTGGTAAGTGTTTCTATCTCGACGATTCTATCATCAAGGCTAAGTTCGGTGATGCCGCGAAAGACCCCAGATACTTCCAGAACTATCTTGGGCATGACGCGATCAGGGACTATTTTGGGGTCGATGTCCTGAGTAGGTGTGATGAACACGAAAGTCTCACCAAGGTTCCGCCCGAAATTGCTCGGGAAATCAACGCTGGAAAAATGAAGCTCATGGCTCTGGCGTTCGATTCGGGACTCAAGAATCTCAAGTATAGTCCTGACGGAGATTTGCTTAAGGTCAATGGGAACAAGTGTCCCGGTGCAAGGCTCAATCCCTATGCCGGAGCGAGAAGGTTTGAGGAAGGGGATGTGATCGTACTTCTTCCCCCTGCTCCGAGGAAAGCTTTCATGCTTCCCGAAGGAGACTGGTGGAAGAATGGCGGAGCTTCCTATATTGGACAGGAAACTCCTGAACGCTGGAACGGCCCCGCTGGATGGGGTTCCTTTGCGGTCAGGAATTCTGCTGTTGGTAAACTGTACAAGATTACTTCTGACACCGTAAAGGCGAACGATAGGTGGACGGACGATGTGATCGAGCTTGAGACTAATTGCGGGACTGTGGGCTTCCACCTTGGAGCCTGCCGGATTGCTACTGAAAGGGACAAGGCTACTATACGCACTTTCTGGGGCTAAGTGAAGAAAGTCTCAATTCAAACGGCCCCCAGGAAACTGGGGGCTTATTATTTAAGGAGAAAAGCATGTGTGATTTTATGTCTTGGATTACCAAACGAACAAAGGAAGGGACGAAATATTATTACTCCACGGACGCTATCATAGAAGCTACGTGGGGTAGCCGCGCAGTAAATCTGAAATATATGGAGGATTATATCGGACACGATGCAATCCGAAGTTATTTTGGAGAAGAGAGCCTTGGTGGATGTGAACACGAATCTTTTGATAAAGTTCCTCCCGTTATAGCGGCAGAAATCAACGCTGGAAATATGCGAAAAATGGCATTAACGTTCAGGAAAAACTTTATCAATCTCAAATATAACAACAAGGGATTTCTTATCAGTATCAATGGATTAACAAAAAAGAAAACTCCTGATATCATAAATCCTAAAAAGTACAATATACTTACTTTCAAAGAAGGGGATGTAGTTGTCCTTGGCAAACATGGAAGGGAAGAATGGACTGATGAAGACCCTATATGTTGGGACGAGAAAATGGAGAAATATATTGGAAAATTGTTTAAAATCCCTGAACGAATAGATATGGATTGTGGAGGATTTTACTATTTTAGTGTGCTGGATAGATACGAATGGTTCTGTGGAGCTTGTCATCTCGCTTCTCCTGAAGAATTAAAAACTCTGAAGTGGGTAAAGTAATTTATATCTATAGCATCAAAAGGGAGCCTGTATTGGCTCCCTTTATTTTTAGTTGAGGGAGGAGTCTATGGACTCGACATTTGCGACGGTAGAGGCTTTTGCGGCAGAGGTTGAGCGTATCTTCAAGAACGCTCAGGATTGGGTTGCACCTTCCTACAAGATTTCATTGGAGGATGATAAGTTTATCACGATCAATGGAGTAGGAGACAAGTTCCCGATGACGGAACACGCGGAAAATCAGCTTGCTTCCTGCCTCAATATCCCGAAGATGTATTGGGATAGGTGTGGGGAAGTAGAAGGGCTGAGGAGCTTTAACGCGAATATGTGGCTGGCTTCCTCGGACAAGGGAAGGATGGTCAGGACTATCGACGGAAAGGCTCGGGCTTTCGTATCTGATCAGTTCTTGAGGATTGATAATTTCCCTGTCCTCAACGCTATTTTCCCTGTACTCAAGTCGGCGGCAGAAACCTATGGACTTCAGGTAATCTCCCATTCCCTTTCGGATACCAAAATGTATCTCAGGGTTGTATTCCCCAAGAAGGTAGGAGAAATTCGCGTAGGGGATGTAGTTCAGGCAGGAGCTACAATTACCAATTCTGAGGTAGGAGCAGGAGCCTACGATGTAATGAGGTTCATTCTGCGTAGGGCTTGCACCAACGGAATGAACGCCGAATCCTTCTTTAGGAAACATCATCTTGGCCGTAGGATAGAAGCAGACGATGAGGGAACCGGAAGGATTGCTTTCAAGGCCGATACTATCGCTTCCGAACTCAGGACGATAGCACTTCAGAGCAGGGATGCTCTCGATGATGCGATCAACGGAGACTGGTTCGATCAGGAAATCTATAAGATGAAGGAGGCTACTGGGGATAAGATTGAGAAGCCGACCGACACGATTGAAAAAACCGTAAAGCTCTTGGGACTTCCTGACTTTTCCAAAGATATGCTTATTGCCAATCTCGTAGGAGAGGGGGATTTGAGTAGGTGGGGATTGGTCAACGCTGTAACGGCTCTGTCCCACAGGGATGAATTCGCTACTCCTGATAAGTCATTCGACATCGAGAGCAAGGGTTATCAGATTCTTTCCCTCTCTAAGAGGGATTGGGCGGTATTGACTGCCTAAATAAACATGGCCCCCTAGAAATAGGGGGCCAATAAAGGAGAATACCATGTGTGATTTTGTTAGTTGGATTGAAAAAACTGTTAGAGGAAAAGGGACAAAGTATTATTACCTCACGGATGATATCATTGTATCGAAATGGGGAGAAGAAGCAAAGGATATTCGCTATATGGAAAGCTATATAGGACATGATGCAATTAGGAGATATTTTGGCAGTAAAGAGGTAGGTGGAAGATGTGAATATGAATCCTTTGAAAAGATTCCTCTTATTATAGCCGCCGAAGTTAATGCTGGGAAGATGAGACTTATGGCTCTAGCTTGGGATGAAGAATTTATTAATCCTAAGTATGATGTCGAGGGGAATCTTATTTCTGTAAATGGGATTAGTAAAGCCGATATAACCGTTCCTATTCATCCCTATAAAGATCAAGATTCCTTCAAGGTAGGGGATATTGTTGTGTTTGGTGAACACGCTCTTGCAAATATGTTCAGAGAATCAGGAAGCAGTTTTTGGTGGAAATATAGTTCTAAAGGAATACGTAAATATGAATGGAGTTCTGCTCTTGACTATAGAGTAGGAAGGGTATTTGAGATTAAGAAAATATATGAAAAGGATGGAATAAAGTACATACCGTTCCCTGAAACTTCTCAATATTTTGCTGATGAAGGACATCTTGGTGCCTGTCGATACGCTACTCCTGTAGAAATTGAACAATACAAGAAAGCTAAGAAAGCCAAGAAAAGTTTGACGGTTACTTTCTGATGGTATTTGATAATGTTGTAATAAATATCCAGATATTTTTCCTTAGAATTAAAATTGTAATCCTACAAAAATATCTGAAGTTTCTCAAAATGATCTTGCGTTTCCTCGATAGTCTATAGGTTTATTATGCCCCTAATCAAAAAGATTGGGGGCAAAAGGAGTATCCAGATGTGCGATTTTATGAGTTACATTAAGGTGAAGAAGGGTTGTATTACAAAATACTATTATCTCACAGACGATATCATACAAGCTAAATGGGAGGAAAGTTCTTCTAGTCCTAGCTTTATGGAACAACATATAGGACATAGTGCTATCAGGGAATATTTTGGGCATGAAGAAACAGAAGGAGAAAATATTGAGTCTATTGATAATCTTCCTTCTGTTATTGCCAAGGAAATAAACGCTGGGCACATGAGAAAGATGATTGCCTCTTGGGATAAGAATTTTATAAATCCTAAGTATTCAATGAAAGGAAAACTTATCTCTGTTAATGGAACTCCTATAAAGCGTGGGATAGCTATAAGCAAAAAGTATAAAGAAACAAGATTCAAAATAGGAGATACTGTAGTATTGGGAACACATGCTTTTAGAGTAGATATTGATACTGGTATTGAGTCTTTAAATAAAAGGTGTGATTGGAATCCTAATATGATGAGCTATATTGGGAAATTATATACAATAAAAGAACTTACCTCTGATAGTTGGACTAATAATGCTTTTATAGTATATACTACAATACAAAACTGGGCATGGCACATGGGGGCCTGTAGGCTTGCTACTCCTCAAGAAATAAAGACTTTAGCGTGGGCAAAATAAGGAGTTATGTATGAATGATACTATAGAAGCCACGGCGGTTTGTTCTATATGTGAAAAGGAAACCCCTTTATCAGGATTCCGATATACTGGCACTCCAAAACAAAGAATAAAATATTGTAGAAAATGCGAATCAGTAAAAAACATAAAACGTGATGCAGAAAAAGATTGGAAGACAAGAATTACTATGCCCGATGGGGAAATAGTTAAAAAATGCGCTAAGTGTGGTATTATCTATCCCATAGAAAAATACCATTATATTTCCAAAAGTTTAGGGGCAAGAAGTATGGTCTGTCAAGAATGTGCAAAAAAGCAAGCCAGTAAGCATAATACTACAGTTAAAAAACCCCCTCTAAAAGAACAAATTATAAAACTTCTTGAAAGTTCTCCTGTATCTCTCTCTTTAGGAAAAATTTCAGATATACTAAAAGTAGATGAAGTAAAACTTTCAAAGATTTTATCAAAAATGTGTGTTGAAAGAGAGATTCTATGCACTTCTTATAACTGTTACAGAGGGAAAAGATATAATCCAATTATAGGAGAAGTAGTAAATATGACTGAGAAAAAAGAAGAAAAGAAAGTTGTGGAATTTCCAGTTCCTAAATCTCCTTTAATAGTAAAATCTGAACAGGAAATTCCTTATTTCCCAGAGCCAGAAAAAAGTCTCAAGGAAGTAATAGAAGCTACTGTACTTGAGAGGATTCTTAATTCTGGAGAATATTGTATTTCTTCCTTGGAATATTCTATTCCTACAAGGGTGGTAATAACATGGGTAAAGAAATAAATGACTGCTCTACTTGTGCTAACTCTGATAAATCTGTCTTGGAAAATCCCTGTT
>Ga0208103_1000578_pt1 | contig 11285 bp, 11 predicted proteins | sample CryBogmetaGMA75M_FD_184550 | JGI IMG/M metagenome (GOLD analysis project Ga0208103, IMG submission 184550) | Freshwater microbial communities from Crystal Bog, Wisconsin, USA - MA7.5M (SPAdes) | ecosystem: Environmental > Aquatic > Freshwater > Lake | place: Crystal Bog, Wisconsin, USA... | reverse complement strand
GATAAAAGCAGAGGTAAGATTGGCGTCGATGACGCTGGTAAACTCTTCGGCTTTCATACGCATTGCCAATTTATCGTTCGTGATTCCTGCATTATTAACAAGATAAGAGAGCTCACCATCCGCATCGATGATTGTTTTGACAGCATCGACAAACGCTGCTTCATCACTCACATCAAAACCGATCACTGCTGCTTTTCCGCCAGCACGCTCAATCTCATCTTTAACTGCATCAGCTGCAGATGCTCCACTGCGATAATTAATCCATACTTTTAGACCATACCCTGCCAACACTTTTGCCACTTCTGCACCAATACCTCGGCTTGAACCCGTTACTAAAACATTTTTACCTGTAAATTTCATTTTTGTCCTTTAAATTAGTGGTGAATCCATCTCTGATGGAATTTGAATCCCCATCAGTTTTAAAACAGTGGGAGCAATATTGTTTAATGCCCCTGCATGAACATTTTTAACCTCATCTGCCATCACGAAACACCATACTTTACCAACCGTATGGTTGGTCAAGGTATTTCCTGCATCATCGCGCATCTCTTCACAATTGCCATGATCGGATGTAAGTAGCATCGCGTATCCTTGGGCTTTTGCAGCTTCGACAATCCGCCCAAGCTGTTCATCAACGGCTTCCACTGCACTGACTGCTGCTTCAAAATTGCCCGTGTGTCCCACCATATCACCATTAGCAAAGTTTACCACAACAAAATCAATCCCCTCTGCAATCGCTTTTACTACAACATCACCGACTTCTGCTGCACTCATCTCGGGTTTCATATCATACGTTTTGACTTGAGGGCTTGGAATCAATACCCGTGTTTCATTCTCATACGGCTCTTCGATACCGCCATTAAAGAAAAAGGTGACATGGGCGTATTTTTCCGTCTCAGCGGTATGAAGCTGACGTTTTCCGGTACCAGCAATCACTTCTGAGAGAGTATTTACAGGCGCGTCTTTAGGAAACAACACCGGATATGGAAAGCTTTTATCGTATTGCGTTATCGTTGCAAAATGAGTAGGGATAAAATTACGCTCAAATCCCTTAAACTGTTCATCTCCCAAAGCTGTGGCAAATTGTCGCATCCGATCACTTCGGAAATTGAGAATTAAAACTGCATCCCCTTCACTGATTCCTTCATATCCATCAAATGCAGTCGGGACAATAAACTCATCCTTCTCACCGTTGGCATACGAATTTTCAATATAATCGGTAACGCTTTGTTCGCTTTTTGGAGTAGCATTGACAATGGCGTTATACCCTTGCTCAACGCGCTCCCAGCGATTATCCCGATCCATCGCGTAAAAACGCCCGCCCAATGAAGCGATTCGAATGTTGCGACGCCCATGTGCTTTTATGATTTGAACAAAATGGATAGCCGAAGTAGGAGAGACATCCCGTCCATCACTGATGAGATGAAGCCACACTTCCTTACCCTCATCTGCTGCAATTTCCGCAACACCTATTAAATGATCAATGTGCGAATGAACTCCTCCATCACTCATCAATGCGATTAGATGAAGGCAATTACTTGTTTTTAATAAAGCACTAAAAACTTCATTGCGTTCAAAGCTGCCATCTTCCAATGCAAGAGAAATTTTGACCAAATCTTGATACAAAACACGACCGCTGCCGATGCTCATGTGTCCTACTTCGGAATTGCCCATCTGACCTTCTGGCAATCCAACGCTCAAACCGAATGTATCAATAAGAGAGTGCGGAACCTGTGCAAAGAGCTGATCATAGGTTGGTTTATGCGCAGCATGAAAGGCATTAAAAGAGTGTTTGTGCGAGTACCCAATCCCATCGGTAATGACCAAAACGGTTTTCTTGTTCATTTTGCCTCCTGATTAATCAAACTTTTGCGTAATTATATTAAAATGTCACTTGCTTTACAATTTTGTCGTCAAAGAGTCCTCATAATGTTATATTGGTTTCATCAACACATAGGTATTAATATTCTTCAATACATCACCGTTCGAGCGGGTCTTGCTTTTTTTATCGGCTTATTATTAACTCTTTTTTTTATGCCCCGCTTTATTGCATGGGCGCAACGATCCGCCAAAGTCCAACCTATCAATGAATACGTAAGTGCTCATCAAGGTAAAGCCAAGACACCTACTATGGGAGGAATTGTCTTTATCGCTTCGACCGTTTTAGCCTCCTTGCTTACGGTCAACATCATGAATCCTTTCGCTATTGGCGGATTACTTACCCTCGTTTTTTACGGCTACATCGGTTTTACGGACGATTGGGGGAAAATTCGAGGTGGTGACAATCTTGCAGGTCTAAGTGCTAAGTCTAAACTTATTCTTCAGCTCATTTTTGGACTTGCCATCGGTGCTTTTTTAATCTATTTTGCCAAACTTGAAACCGGTTTTTACGTACCGTTTGTCAAATCAAGCCTCTTTGATATGGGGTATTTCAGTATCGGGTTTTGGGTTTTAGTGATTATTGCCACTTCAAATGCGGTCAATCTTACGGATGGGCTTGATGGGCTTGCAACCGTCCCTTCCGTATTTGCCCTTCTATCCTTGAGCGTTATCGTCTATGTTGTTGGTAATGCCGCCCTTTCTCACTATCTCTTGATGCCCAAAATTCCTGCTGGCGAAGTGGTCGTCATCGCTGCAGCACTGATTGGCTCACTCGTTGGATTTTTATGGTTTAACTGTCATCCTGCACAAGTCTTTATGGGGGACAGTGGCTCCCTTACCCTGGGTGCCTTTATTGCCTATATGGCGATTATCGGGAAAAGTGAAATCTTGCTTATCTTGATCGGATTTATTTTTGTCATTGAAACGGTATCGGTAATTTTGCAAGTAGGAAGCTACAAACTTCGTAAAAAAAGGGTCTTTTTAATGGCACCAATCCATCATCATTTTGAAATGAAACAGTGGGCAGAGAATAAGATTATCGTTCGATTTTGGATTATTTCTATGCTCTCTAACATCTTGGCGCTTATCACGATGAAGATTCGTTAATGGAAAACATGAAAATCGCCTGTTTCGGCTATGGCAAAACAACTCGTGCTATCGCTAAACGTATAGGTTCTTGTACCTTTTTTGATGACAAAGTAACCAAGCCCTTTATCGATGAAGAGGGCAATACCCTCAAACCAGTAAGCGACTTTGACGGAAGAGCTTTCACACATGAAATCCCTTCTCCCGGATTTCCCCCTTCACATCCACTTATCCAAAGTGCATTGCATCTTATCAGTGAATACGATTTTTTTTCCCCTCAAATGCCCTTTTCTATCTGGATCAGCGGAACCAACGGAAAAACTACCACAACCCAAATGGTTGAGTATTTGTTAAAAGACAAAGGTGCCATTAGCGGTGGAAACATTGGTACACCCTTGGCAGATATGTCACCTGAAGCACCGATTTGGATTTTAGAGACAAGCTCTTTTAGTATGCACTATAATGAGATAGCACGTCCGAATATTTACGCCCTCCTGCCTGTCACTCCCGATCATGTGAGCTGGCATGGGAGTATGGAAGCCTATTTTGAAGCCAAGCTCAAACCCCTCTCGATGATGAAAGAGGGAGAAGCGATCATCTTGCCAAAAATGTTTGCTGATATTCCCACAAACGGCTTTAAAATACTGTATGAAAATGAAAAAGATTTAGCGAAGTATTTTGGATTTGATGCATCTAAAATCAAATTCAAAGGGGCGTTTTTAATGGATGCCCTGATCGCGATGGGAATTGATAAAATTCTCTATGATCGCATCGATTACGACCGCATCAATGCCTTTATCCTCGATCCTCACCGCCAAGAGGAGTTTCGTGACGCGAAGAACCGTCTTTGGGTCAATGATTCCAAAGCGACCAATATCGATGCCACCCTCGCGGCCTTACGCACCTATGGTGAATATCCGATTCATTTAGTCCTCGGTGGTGACGATAAGGGGGTTGAACTCGAAGAACTGTTTATCCCTCTGGAAAAGTATGAACTCACGGTGTATGCCATCGGTGCTAACGCGACCAGACTCAAAGCACTTTGCAAGCAATACAAGATCCCTTGCATCGTATGTCATACACTGGATGTTGCAGTAGAACAAATTAAACAAAAACACAATCGCCAAAGTGTCGCCATGCTCTCTCCTGCGGCTGCCAGCTTAGATCAATTTACCTCATACGCCCAACGAGGAAATCTGTTTAAAGAGCTTGCACAAAAATAAAATAAGCATTAAGCTTATTTTTAAGCTTTGATAGCTATAATTGCACTCCACAAAACGTGGCCAATTAGCTCAGTCGGTAGAGCAGTAGATTGAAAATCTGCGTGTCCTTGGTTCGATTCCGAGATTGGCCACCACCCTACAAAATCACCCCATCTTATACCATCTCAAAAATAACTCTTTAAAACTAACAAAATAGGCATTTATTGTCTCAGATGCTATCTATAAATCAATTGCTCTTGACATTATTACTAATTAGTAATAATATACTGTTATTGATTGAATAAAGGAGAATCTATGAAACGTGTAAAAAGTTATGGCAAACATGAAGATATTGTCTTACGTGCCCATATTGAGCTTTCAAGATCTCTTACAAAAATCCGTTCAAAAGAAACGATATGGTTAGCCAATCATAATCTTACTTTACCTCAATTTGGCATTTTAGAATCCTTATACCATCTCGGAAAATTAAGTGTTGGTCAAATTACCAAATTAACACTTAGTACACCCGGAAATATTACGGTAGTCGTTAAAAATCTTGAATCAAAAGGACTGATTAAATCAATTCCTTCAGATGAAGATCGACGTATCAAAATCCTTGAGATAACCGAAGAAGGGTCAAGAATTATGAGATTAATATTCCATGAACATGTGGCAAATTTGGCTGGCATGTACGATGCAGCACTGAATGAAGAAGAGATTCAAAATCTTTCGCGCTTACTACGAAAATTAGAAAAGGCACAATAAAAAAATTATCTAAATAGTACTAATTAGTAATTAAAGACTTGATTATGAATCGCAGAAAATTTATCCAAAGGAGAAAAATATGTCATTAAAAATTCATCGTTCTAAAGAACGTGGTGTAGCAGAACATGGCTGGTTACACAGCCGTTTTAGTTTTTCGTTTGCACACTATCACAATCCTAATCGTATGCAATTTGGAGCTTTACGCGTCATTAATGATGACCTCATTGACGCTGGAATGGGATTTGATATGCATCCGCATAAAAATATGGAGATTGTCTCCATCGTTACCAAAGGTTCTTTAGAACACCGTGATTCCCAAGGTAACCATGGCATCATAAAAGCAGGTGAAATTCAATACATGAGTGCAGGCTCGGGAGTATTTCACTCTGAATATGCAATGGATACCTCAGACACTGAACTCTTTCAAATCTGGATTTATCCGAACCAAGAAGGTGGAGTTCCTCGGTATGATCAGCGTGACTTTAATCAGCACGATAAAACCAATCAATGGGTCGTACTTATAAGCGGTGACGGACGTGAAAATTCCATCACCATTAAACAAGATGCCGCTATCTACTTAGCGGAAGTTAATAAGAGTAAAAAAATATCAATCCCCGATGTAAACAAAGATCACGGGCGATTGATATTTGTTATGGAAGGAAAAATAGAGATTAATGGTCATATTCTTGATGCGAGAGACGAGCTTCAAATCACCGACAAGGAGGAATACACTCTTTTAGCTCTTGCAGAGTCTAAGGTCTTGTTATTTGATGTGCCTATGCACTAACACCGTATTTAATTACATAAAAAGGAAATACCATGAAAAAAATCTCTGCTATAGTAGCCATTGCACTACTAGGATCTGCATCGCTTTTCGCAGGACAATATGATGTTGATACGAGTCACTCAAATGTTGGTTTTAAAGTGAAACATATGATGATTTCTGACGTTACAGGAAAATTTGATAAATTCAATGGCACATTTGAATACGATGAAAAAACAAAAACCCTTAAATCACTAAACGGTAAAATGGAAGTTATTTCAATCAATACTGCTAATGAAAAACGTGATGCTCATTTGAAATCACCTGAATTATTTGATGCACAAAAGTATCCAGAAATCACATTTACACTGGATAAAATCAAAGGCGATAAAGCTTATGGAAAGCTAACCCTGCATGGTGTTACCAAAAACGTTATATTGGATTTTGAAGACAACGGAATCATCAAAGATCCATGGGGAAATCAACGTGTAGGTTTAGGGCTAAGCGGGAAACTAAATCGTAAAGATTATGGAATTACTTGGAATACAGTTCTGGAAGCTGGAGGCGTTGCTGTTGCTGAAGTAGTTAAATTAGATATTCAGCTCGAAGGAATTTTAGCTAAGTAACCTATATTATGAACCGACGTTATTTTTTAGCACTTCTGGCAGCTTTGGCTGCCAATGCAACAGAACAAAGGAATCCAGCCATGCGTCAAAGTGCCTTTTTTATCAGCCATGGATCACCGATGAATATTGTCGATGACAATCCGTATACCCAAAGCTTGAAACAGTTGGGAACCACCCTAGCCAAACCCAAAGCAATTTTAATCCTCTCTGCCCACTGGGCAACAAACGGTTCTACTGTTTCGGTAGTTGACAAACCGGAGACTATTCATGATTTTTTTGGTTTTCCGGATGATCTATATTCCATCAGTTATGATGCACAAGGTGAAATAGCAGCAGGGCTATTATTGGCAGAACTCACTCATGCTCGCATTGATCGTCGTCATGGACTGGATCATGGAGCTTGGTCTGTATTGGTTCATCTTTTCCCAAAACATGATGTTCCTGTTTTTCAACTCTCAATCGATATGAGTAAATCTACTTTATGGCATTACGATCTTGGAAAAATTCTTTCTAATCTACGTAATCAAGGAATCATGGTAATAGGAAGTGGAAATGTTACTCATAACCTTGGGGATACTAAAAGTGAGCGGGATGCCCCAGTCGCAAAATGGGCTCAAGAATTTGATGATGCTTTTTCGAATGCCCTCACACATGACCATAAAAAACTGATCAATTTTGATCTTCCGCATTTTTCTCATGCGCATCCAACGCTGGAACATTATCTCCCAATATTACCTATATTGGGGTCACAAAAAGACGGAGAACCTATTAATACAGTTTATGAAGGCTTTCAACATGGAACACTTTCTATGCGTTGTTTTAAAATTGGATAAAGAGTTGGAAGTTTTGACAAAAAAAGTGAAATTCTTGGCACAATATCCATTAACCTAAATACCTTATAATATAATCACAAAATAACAGGTGCTGAAAATATGTTTAAATTACCCAACTGTACCAAACTTCGTATTCTCCTCTTGGAAGATGACTTTACTTTATCGAGTATTCTTCAAGAATTTCTCACAGAACAAGGGTATGAAGTTTTATGTGCGTATGATGGAAATAGTGCCATCGATTTGGGTTATGAAAAAGCATTTGATCTTTTTTTACTCGATGTCAAAGTACCTTATTGCAATGGCTTTGATGTTTTACGTGAACTGCGCGCTCATCATAAACACTCTCCTGCAATTTTTATCACATCGCTCAATGGAATTGACGATCTCTCAAATGCTTATGATGCTGGATGTGATGATTATCTCAAGAAACCATTTGAACTTAAAGAACTGGAATTGAGGATCAAAGCTTTAATAAAACGCTCCTCTGTACTCAAAAAAGATGAACCCATACAAATTGCAGAAAATATAATTTTTGATCTAACATCTGGACGCTTAAGTGTTCACGATAATATCATTGTTCTTACTCGCAAAGAAGCAAAAATACTCAAAATTCTTCTCTCTCATCCCAATGAAATACTCAGTTCCCAAATACTTATAGAATCAGCATGGGAATTTGATGAAGAGGCAAGTGAGGAAAATCTCCGTACTCATATCAAAAATTTACGCAAATACTTAGGAAAAGAAACCATACTTAATATTCGAGGGCAAGGATACAGCATTGAAAGCTCCTGAACGAAAAGCCCTTATACGCTTTGTATCTCTTTTTATTGCCCTTAACACCCTTTTTCTTTTGATTATCTCTGCCATGTATTATTCGTATCAAAAAAATATTTTTATGGAATTACGGCATGATTCTATGATTTACCATATTAGGGCAGTGCAAGAACATATTTTTAAAGCCAAAAATCTTTCAGAGCTTTATCAACACCTTAGCCGTGATCCCCGTTTTGATATTTTCTTTCTCAATCAGCAAAAAAAGGTTCTTTACTCTTCGGCAACTAATGTAAATTTTCCCTTTTATCGAGGGTTTTTTGAGTATCAAGCTCACTATTATTATAGTGATGTTGTTGAACTTGAACATCTAAAACAAATTCATTATATTGTTATTCGTACCAATACTATCGAAGCACAATTAGAACAAACACGAAAAAGTATTTATATTTTCTTGATTTTTTCCATTCTCTTTTTATCGGCTGTTATTTATGCTCTTTCAAAACTTTTTTTATATCCGCTACGAGATGCTATCAACAAGCTCGATCAATTTATTCGCGATACAACCCATGAACTCAATACGCCTCTTTCGGTTATTAATATGAGTATTGAACAATTAGATAAAGGCTCACTGAGTTTTATTCATCTAAAACATATTCAACGTATCAGCATTGCCTCTCGAACGATTTCAAATCTTTATAATGATCTTGCCTTTTTGGTTATGTATGAACAAACTAAGAATTACAGTCAAACAATTGATCTTATACCCCTCATAGAAGAGCGTATGGAGTATTTTCGTCCTCTTGCTGAAGCCAAAAAAATTACTCTTCATCCAAATTTGCAACCTTGTATCCTCATCATCGATCGTGAAAAAATAATACGTATTATCGACAATCTTCTCTCCAATGCCATCAAATACAATAAACCCTTAGGTGACATCTACATCACGATGAACACAACATCCCTTATTATTCAAGATACTGGCATCGGGATTCCAAACGAAAAAATTAATCAAATTTTTAATCGCTATGCCCGTTTTGATGAAGCCAATGGAGGGTTTGGAATCGGATTAAACATTATTCAGATGATTTGCAAAGAGTACGATTTTGAAATTCATGTTGAATCGGAGATTGCAAAGGGAACAACATTTACTATTTTCTGGAAAAGTTCACACTAACTTCACACTTTCTTACTTATACTGTCACTCAATATACAGTCATATATAATATTCTATGTTCGGTATCTCATTCCCTCAGCTATTTTTTCTTTCATTAAAGTAAAACATCTTTTTGTTATAAAATTTATTTATATCAATACACTATATAGGTTATTATATTTTCCTATATAAATGTCATTATATGGTACAGTTTTTGCTTGTTAGTTTTGTGTTAAAACATAAATTCCGATGGAGGTTATTATGACGATTTCTAACAATTCAATGATGGCATCACAAATGTATGCCAATAAAGAGGTACAAGCACAAAGTGGTGCAAGTGGTACATGGACGGGTGCTAGCCAAGGTGCTGGTATGGATTTCAGTGCTATTGCTCAGCAGCTTATGACAACCATGGATACCAATAAAAGCGGTACACTTGATAAAGCTGAGTTTTCACAGGCAGCTCAAGCATTGTCTAAAAGCAGTGGGAAAACGGATACAAGCGGTGTCGATGCAGCATTTGCTAAAATGGATGCGAATGGTGATGGTCAAATTAGCTCCGATGAAATGATGGCTGCTATCAAGCAAGCTACTACTCAAGCACAAACTCAAAAGCCACATCATCACCACCATCAAGCTAGCGAAAGTGCAACAGATGGTACACAAGCAAACTCATCAACGCAAGCATCTTCACCTACTAATGAGATGCAAAAAAACTTGTTTAATAAAATCATGGCCGCTTACGGTAGTTCAACTACTACAGCAGGAACAACTACAAACATTTCAGCCTAATGATTCGTATTGTATCTGTATAATTTCGAAGCATTTACAACACCTTGCGAACTTCATATTCAGGCTTCTAATCAAACAGAAGCCGATGATGCAGTGCAAATCATCATTTCTCACGCTAAACGATTGGAGCATTGTTATGGATTTTTTCGGGAAACCTCTGAGCTGTATGCTATTAATAATCGCATAAACAATACTCACATCCTAAGTGATGAATTTGCAGGTCTTATCCAAATGGCTCTTTTTTATACGAACATGACGCAAGGGGTTTTCGATATTGCTTTATCCGGCACACTTAAAGCATCATTGAAAGCCTCTACATTGGAAGAATATCATACGATAAAAGATACATTATTTCCATTTGCTTCGTCTGAACATATACTTCTTGAAGGTAATCAACTTACCTTTTCTAATGATTTTACAAAAATTGATTTTGGCGGTTTAGTAAAAGAATATGCCGTTGATCAAGCTGTTGTATTGCTTCAAAATATTGGAATAACATCTGCTCTTATTAATTTTGGAGGTGATATTGCGGCTTATGGAGCTTGCCATAATAATCCATGGAAAATTGGAATCCAAGATCCAAATTCACTGAATTTAAATCTTATGGAAGTGGAGTTATACAACCACTCCTTATGCACATCAGGGCATTCTAAACGTTTTTATGAGATTGAGACCATCAAAATTTCTCACATCATACCAACTGCTTCAGCATTCCAAAGTTACAATCAAGCAAGTATTCTCGCACCCACAACCGTAGACGCCGGTGTATGGAGTACTGCCTTGCTGATTAATCCGAATCTAATCCTTCCAGATCATATAAAACTGATAAGCGCTATTGAATAAAAGTTTGTATTATTGGTAATTACCGGCACGATTGCCGGTAAAAAAGGTTAGAACATAAACCACGCAAGAAGATAGAAGTTATTGTTCTCTGACGCTTTATGAGTTAAACCATCAGCAGTACCGGTATAGGTACTCGCACCGTTAAATTTATCATAGCTGGTGTATTGCAATGCCAGTTTAATATTTTGAAGAGGAAGATAATCCAGCTCTGCCCCTTTTCCGCTGCTGTTAGGAGAATCATTTGTGTTGCCCATATAGTAAAGAGCATCGGATGACCCAGTTGTTGAAAAAATCCCTACAGAGGCACCGTATTTTTGATCAAAGTAATAACTGACCCGTGCTCTGGTAGTCGCTAGCGTATTACTTTGATTCGTAGCAGTACCACCTAAAGAACTACTATAGTCAAGCGTTTGTTTCTCCCAAATTTTGGTTGTTGTGGCGGTGACAATATGATTGCCGTTGGTATACTGATATTCGGCATCAATCGCATGGTCTTTGTATTGATCCAACGGACCGCCTACATTAGAATATGCGGCTTGATTTATTTTTGTGTTCATCATATAGCCA
>Ga0208103_1000576_pt1 | contig 11297 bp, 9 predicted proteins | sample CryBogmetaGMA75M_FD_184550 | JGI IMG/M metagenome (GOLD analysis project Ga0208103, IMG submission 184550) | Freshwater microbial communities from Crystal Bog, Wisconsin, USA - MA7.5M (SPAdes) | ecosystem: Environmental > Aquatic > Freshwater > Lake | place: Crystal Bog, Wisconsin, USA... | reverse complement strand
AGTATAAACAATTTGGTCGTGTATCAAGATCGGCTAAGATTTTATCGTATATTTCAATAGATGGACATTGATCTACAATTAAAACATCGTCATCGACACGCAGTTGCACACGATCCCGATGCGGTCACTGACCCCGGTGCTTACCGGGCACAACCGGAAAGCGCCGTTGTTTATACCGGCTGATGATGTGGCTCCGGATTGATCCCGTCACTCACTATTTTTCCGGGTTATTTTCCCCCGGTTCCCGTGAACCGGTACGCACCTTTTGGCACGGTGATCTCAAACCGTGCCCCTTTGCCCGGTTCGCCGGTTTCCTTTATGGACATCCCGGTAATCTCAAGCCTGAACTCGGCAACAAATCAGGGCATAGTTCTTAAAAATCCATTTTTTTTGGAATGCTCTCCAAATAAGATGCAGGATTATATCAATAATTATTTATTCAACTATGTTTGGCATGTAATAAAGAGATATAAGGGGAACCCGGTTTTGATTATTAATTGGATCCCACGGCGGGACCCGGTAAAGAAAGGAATTGCCCTGGCACAAGCAGGAAAGATAAAGGAAGCGATAGAACTCCTTGACAGGGCTGTTTCCCGCGATCCCGACAATCCTGACACCCTGAATGCCAGGGCGGGCATATTATTCGCCACAGGAAAACTCGAAGATGCGCTTGCCGATTCATGCCGGGCGATCGAACTCAACCCCCATTCGTCAGATCTCTACTTAAACAGGGGAAATACACTCCGCCGGATGAAGAGGTTAAAAGAGGCAGGAGAGGATTATAAAAAAGCCCTTTCGATCGACCCTGGTGATCCGGTCATCTGGGCACTCCTTGCCGGTATTCTCAACAGGCAAAAACAGTACAACGAGGCTTTGACGGCATCGGATAACGCAATCAGAATTGACCCGTCGTGTGAGAGTGCCTGGTACCAGCGTGGGAACTCGTTATTCGCCCTGGACCGGTTCGAAGAGGCGATCGAGGCATATACCCGTGCTCCCGGTCTCTACCCGAGTGACAGGTATGAATGGAAAGCCAGATCAGAGCAGCTCAAAAAAGAAGGGAGAGTTGAAGAGGCGAAGAAAGCCTCGGAATGGGCGGCGATGATTGCAATGAAGAAGTTGAATATTAAAAAATGTGAGGCTGCGATAAAGAAAAAGGGAGCGTGAGGGATCAGGAAAGGCGAAGGAACTGGTCCTCAATCCATTCTGTCACCTGTTCCCCTTGCATCTCCTCCTCCGCCTTCTGCTCTTTGAATTTTTCCCGTACCTTCTCTACAAGATCCTCTGGGCGCACTGGTTTCAATATATAGGCTGCAGCACCTAAATTGACGGCTTTTATCGCATTTTCAAGGCTGGCAAACCCCGTCACCATAATGCACTTCATGGATGGTCGGATCTTTTTGATCTCTGCAAGGAGGCTCGTACCGTCCATGTCCGGGAGCTTGATGTCGAGGAGGGCGAGACGGAATGCGGTCTCTTTTGCCAATGACAGCGCCTGGGTACCGCTCTCTGCAGTCTCTATTGTATAACCCTCAATTTCAAGGATCTGCCTGAAAGTGGAAGTAATCCACGGATCGTCGTCAACAATAAGAATATCCTTCATTATCTCCCCCCCTTTTCCCTACTGTTTCGGTCTGTACCGCCACAAGCTCCGTTGCGTCCAATAATACCGTGCGTCTTCATCATTCATAAAATGGAGCCGGATTTCGCCGATTACCAGTCTTGACCAGGAGAATGCCATCGTGATGAGCATGAGGATAGATACGATCACCAGAAGATCCATATTACCACTCCTTGCTCGTCCGACCGAACGCCATGTAATATGCATAGAGCTGAACAACCATGTTGAACCAGGTGTAGAGTATCATCGGGACGAATAAGATTTTAACAAGTGCGTCCCCAAACTCGATATCCTGGACGAATTTAAGACGATAGACCCCGTCAAGCCAGAGTGCAACAAGGACAAAAGCGGTCCATAGGTTCAACTGCCACGGGAGCCCGAGAAGGAGGTCCATGACGATAAACGTGATGAGGAGAATCTGAAAGACGAGCATCACCCAGAAGAACCCGGCATTCATGATGTCCCGCCGTGTTGAACTATTCCACCCGTGGGTAAGCAGCGTATCGATGCCTCCCCTGAGCCACCGTGTCCTCTGTATCCAGAGCTCATGCAGACTGAGGGGGACATCTGTCCAGGCGAGCATGCCCATCCCGGCTGAGACATGATAACCCAGTTCCTTCATGCAGACGGTCAGTTCATAGTCCTCGGTGATGTTCTCCTCGTCATATAAATGTTCATGTATCCCCCATCTCTCCTCCCTGTATTTCATCACTTTTAAGAGGGCAGAAAACCGGTAGACTGACGCCATCCCGTGTACAACTTTGATTGTGCCTATCTTTTCAATACGTGAAGTGTCAAACTCGGCATATTCCACGTGCTGAAAGTGCCAGAGGGCTTTCTGCCAGAGGGTCATCTTTTCCGGGCGTATTATTCCGGCTCTGGAACAGACCGCGCCAAGGGACGGGTCACGCCGAAACTCATTCATCGCATTCTCTACAAAGTCATCAGCAAGTATCGTATCGGCGTCAACAAATATAACGAAATCATATCCTTTTACCTGCCTGAGTGCCTGGTTCATGGCACCGGATTTCCGGTGGGTATTGTCCAGAGTCTCGGCGACCCGGACCCCCAGAGACTGTACAACGCTTACCGTATTGTCCGTACTGTTATCAGAGATGACGAATACGTCTGTCCTGTACGTCTGGTTGAGTATGGACCGGATGGCATCTCCTACAGTCTGCCCCTCGTTGTGCGCTGGAATAATAGCTAATACTTGTTTCTTTTCCATAATTGCGGTTGAATTACCCTGTCGTTGAACAGGTAAGCAGGAGTATAAATATAGATGTCCTTTGCTGATATATTACTATGAAATCCATAAAAAAGGACCTATTGAGAAAACATTATTTCCTGCTGCCGGCGGTGATAATTCTGTTTGTATTTTTTTTAGCCGCATCCGGCTGCATATCTCAACCCCAGGGCAGCTCGCAATCGCCAAATGTTACAGAAAATATCCCCCTCACCAATGAAACGGCGGTAACCGTTCCCCCGGCGACACTATTTACGACTGCACCACCGGTGGTGACTGCTCCAGTGACGGTTAATGCAACGCCAGGTCTGGGCAGCCGGGAGATATATTACGGGAACATCGCGATCTTTATGGACAGGGCGGGATATGAAATCCTGCCTTTCGAAGATATCGGGGTTCCGTACCTGATGCCCGGGGAACGGTACATCGTCCGGGTCACCTCCGATCACGCGATCTTTGTCTACATCATGAGCTCATACCAGGTTGACCTGTTACGGACGACCGATGGGGTGCCTGTGTATGATGTTTACACGAGATCGTATAATTACAAAACCATGATGCCGATCTTTACAATGGAAGATGTATACGAGGATGGAGGGGAGTTCACGGTCAGGCAGGCAGGCAAATATTCGCTGGTCCTTGACACGCGCCTGTCCGAGAGAGATTACCGGGTATATAATGAAGTTACGAAGGTGGCAGTCCGGATCCTGAAGGTGGAATGAACCATCCGGATTTTTACCCTTTATATCTGTCCTATACCTATTTTTTTATCCTGCCAGAATCCTCGTATCGCGCGGGATTGTCTTTCATACGCCGGTCTGGAGAGATTGCGCTATCTTCAAATCACTTTCCTGCTACAGGGAGGCGGATCACCGCGGTGGTCCCCTCGCCCTTACGGCTTTTCATCTCAAGGGTACCCCCCAGTTCCATGATGAGGCGCCTGCTCACATTCAAACCGAGACCCGTCCCCTTCGGTTTTGTAGTGAAAAGGGGCTGGAAAACCCGCTCAAGCGTTGCCGGGTCCATCCCTGCCCCGGAATCCCTGATCTCAATTTCATTGTAATCCCCCTCCCGCCGTGCCGATATATCGATTGTGCCCTCTCCAATTATGGACTGAAACGCATTTGTCAGCAGGTTCGTTACTGCCCTTTTTATCAGGTCCCGATCGGAAGTAATCTCGTAATTTCGGTCTATTCCAACCCGTACGGTGATATTCTCTTCATGGTCTATTGTGGCAATAATCTCGTCAAAGAACGTGCGAAGGGGGAACATGGCACGGGTTATCTTGATCGGGCGTGCGTAGTCCTGCAGGTCAGAGACAATCTTGTTCATATACGAGGACTGTTCATCCACCGTTCTGCACATATCATCAATGTGGTACTTGAGGATTACTTCGCGTTCCCCAGGGCTCATCTTATCTATCCACATCTTGACAAGGTAAATCGCATTTATGGTTACCTGGAGAGGATTTCTCAGGTCATGCCCGACCATCGTAGCAGTCTCTCCGATTGTCGCAAGGCGCTGGGCGTCTGATAATTTCTTCGTTCGCTCCTCCACGAGTTCCTCAAGCCTTTCGGAATATACCTTGAGAGCTTTTTCCGCCTCTTTCGGGATGGTGACATCGCGCACAGTAGCCTGCAGAAGATGCGTACCGCTGCTTTCGAGCCGCGACAGCAGAACCGTTGCCGGGAAATCGGTTCCATCTATCTTCCGGTGCATCCACTCGAAGAAGCAGGAGCCCTTTTCGAGGGCAAGGTGCATCATCTCCTGGAACTTGTCTGTTGACAAAACACCGTCCGGCTGGTACTCCGGAGACAGTGATGCCGGTGTATGGGCTATGAAGTCCTGCTCATTTCGGCAGGCGAATAACTGGATGGTTGCCGGGTTCGCAGCAAGGTATCCCCGCTCCGGTGACACTATCATGATGGCTTCTCTGCTGTCAACATATAATGAGCGATATCGCTCCTCACTCTCATGCAGTGCCTCCTCCGCCCGCTTACGTTCGGTGATGTCGCGGCTGATGCCGAGCACGCCCATCAACATTCCGTCCGGTCCCCAATAGGGCGTCTTTAAGGTATCGATCAGTATTTTCCTGCCATCCGGATAGGTGATCCATTCCTCGTTGTGGCGGGGTTCGCCCGATTCCAGCATGCGTTTGTCGTGCCCTCTGAAAAAGTCCGCGATCTCTTTATCGAAGAGTTCGTAGTCGGTCCTTCCGATAATCTCTTCTCTGGACTTTCCGACAAACTCAAAAAAGGGGGGATTGCAACCCAGGTAAACACCCTCTTTATCCTTGAAAAAGATGATGTCAGGGATGGAATCGAGCAGGGATTTGATCAGGCTTGCCTGCCGCTTGATGTTTTCCTCCGCCTTCTTCTGGGCGGTGATATCCCAGTTCGTACCGATCATGCGTAGGGATTTGCCAGAGGCATCGCGCTGCACAAGGGCGAGAGCCCGGATGGTGCGGATGCTGCCATCCGGCCAGAGGACCCGGAACTCGGTGTCAAATTCCTTCTCTTTACGCAGCGCCTGCTGGATTTCTGCGTCACCCCGCTCCCGGTCTTCCGGGTGAAGTCCTGCCTGCCATGCCTCGTATGCACCGCCGAACTGCTCCCGCCTGATCCCGTAAAGGGCAAACATCTGGTCATCCCAGGTCAGCGTGTTATTCACGACATCGTAATCCCAGATGCCCACACCACCCGCTCGCGTGGCGAGTGCCAGGCGATCGGTGAGCTGGAGCAGCGCATCCTCCGCCCGTTTACGTTCGGTGACATCTCTTGTCACCCCGATGAGCACCTCTTTGCCGTTCCACCACCCGCGGGTAACCTTTGTTTCGACCGCGATGCGAGTGCCATCCTTAGCAAGAACGGGCACCGGGCAGGAGTCAATAGTCCCGGCAATCATACCCTGAACATTTAAAAGCGCCTCGTCCCTACGTTCCGGTACATGCAGGAGCAGGACATTCGTGCCAATAAGGGACTCTGGTGTATACAAGAGCCGTTTAAAAACAGTGTTATTTACCGCAAGGATACATCCCTGCATGTCCAGCACAAAGATCATCTCATCGATCGAGTTGAACAGGGTATCGAGATTTTTGGCTGCTTTCTTTACTTCCTCTTCGGCAGTCATTCTCTGTATCGTACTGCCAAGTTCTTTTGCAATAGAAAGAAGCGTCTGTTTCTCATCCGGTGAGACTACCTGCCGTTTCGTGCTGGCGACATTCAGCGCCCCGATGGTGACGCCTTTTGAGATCAGGGGAATGCTTGCGAGCGACTGTAACCCAAATGTCTTCGATTGATCTTTTACGATCTGTTCATAATTCTCAGTGATGATTGGTTCGTTTTTTATAAACAGCGTATCATAGGGTTTCTTATCAATGGGTACCGTCTGGATTTCGGCGAGGAATCCCGGGGGAAGATTTTTGGAGTGGACGACGTTTGCAGTTCGTGTGGAACGGTCCACCAGGTAGATCCCCCCGGCATCGAAGTCCAAAAGACGCAGTGATTCCTCAAGGATACTTTCGAGAAGTTGCGGGAGGTTATCTGCCTTGTTTGCCGTAGAGATGATATCATTGAGGATGGAGAGCGTTGCCGTCTGGTGGAAAAGTGCCTCTTCTGCCCTTTTGCGTTCAGTAACATCGATGACATAGACCGTGAGCCCGGTGACATTATGATGCTCATCGCAAATCGGGCTGTACGTATTTTCCCAGAACTTACGGCTCAGATTCGCATCCCCGTAATCTTCGGTCAGTGTGAAGTGCTCTCCGGAAAGTGCCCGCTCAAAATTTAGCTGTGCCGATTTCCGGTCACGCTCATACCCGATAACTTCGAGCATATTCATGCCAGTCTTAATATCCACCCCCCAGATCGCCTTCATCGTCTCCTGGTGTCTGGTGTTGAACGCAAGGTACCGGAAATTCCTGTCGAGTGAGAAGATGATGATTGATTGCGGGCTCTCGATCATGGATCGCAGGAGGGTTTCCGATTGCCTCAGCGCATCAGCCTGCATCTCGAGCTTGATCTGGCGTACCCGGAATTCGTGGATAATTTGATCCAGTGTCAGCTCTTTTAATGTAGGGGAGTTATTCTGGGTTCGTACATGTTCTTTTTCCTCGTCTTCCCGTATCGAACGGGTGCTGCCGGATTTTGTTTCGTCGGTCGCGGGCTTCTTTTTTGCTGCCATTATGCACCGTTCCTATCTCTCTTGCCGGGTTTGCGTACCGCTCCATGGGTGCCGGGCGGTGTGATATTTTCCATCAAAAAAAGAATACCCTGACCTGACCTGTTATTCATGAGGGGGCGCGGTTTAATTTTTTCCATAGTTTCACCAGAAGTGGGTGCTTGGGATGTGGCATTCTCCAATTCAGATATCCTGCACAATAATCCTGTCACACTGTAATGACGCACGCGATGATGCGTTTATTGTCGTAGGCAAATTCACCGGCTAAAAACGCCAAGTTCCATAGTAGCGTACGCGTGATCCCGGTAAATTTTATCAGGTACCCTGTAAGTGATGAGGGTATTACGCAGTATTAATAGTTATGATGCCGGGGGGTGATGCCATAGATGCCGGTAATTTGCAAACAGGGGGTGATTTGAGCTAAAAACATGGCTCATTTTGGCCTTTGTTTGGGAATTTTAAGGGACCGTAGGCCGGGACGTGCCCGGATTGGAGGGGTTGTGAAGTGCTGAGACTGGGGTTTTGGGGGTTAGGTGTAATGAGGGGGGCTCCACTGAGGTAGATCGCGAAGAGGGAACCCTTTTCCCAGGCAAGCATTAACATCCTCTGCGTCAAAGAAGGAAAACGGTGAACCATTGTATGGAAAAAAAACACTGGGGGATTATCGGGATAGTGATTCTTATCATCATCCTGCTGGTTATCATATTTGGTGCTAACCCGGCGGTTCGCGTGCAGAGCGCCAGACCAGGAACGGGCAATGGTCAGGGTCCGGGGTACGATCAGGCACATCTGCCCGGAGCAGGTACGGGAGGATCTTCCCTCACGCTCCTAGCACGGACGGATATGATCCCCTTAACCGATACCGAAGCAGCCGATATTCTCTTCATGCGTGAAGAAGAGCAGCTCGCGTATGATGCGTACACCCATTGGACAGGAAAATACCCGGTACCGGTATTTTCCAACATTGCCGGTTCGGAAAGAACGCATTATTCTGAAGTCCAGCTGCTTATCGACAGGTATGATCTTTTAAGTCACCGTATCGGCAACGCATCCAGCGGATATACCAATCCTGTGATCCAGTCGCTCTACAATACCCTCTCAATGCAAGGCGATACTTCGCAGACCGCAGCCTTTGAGGCCGGGCTTGCTATTGAAGAGCGGGATATTGCCGATCTTGACCGGGTTGCAGCCAACACGACACGGGCCGATATCCGTCAGGTGTATTCTAACCTACGGATAGGATCCGAGAACCACAAGAGTGCATTCCTGCGCCAACTCGGTCGGTAAAAATACGTTGCAATACCCAGGGTTCTTTTTTTTAATTTTCCCGGAAAAAACCGTGCGAGGGTTTCTAGAAAAACCGAAATAAGGACCGGATACATTTAAGTGATCGTGAGATGATGAACATTGCATGCCAGGATTCTCACTTCTCAAGCCCCTCGGGTTCTTCTATGCTATTGTCCTGATCCTCGTCCTGATGTACCTGTGGTACTCCGGGAAATGGAAACAGAAGGCCGGCTGGATCATTCTCCTGGTCTCAACAGCGCTAGGATTTGTAATCTACTCCCCGCTTGCACCGCACCAGTTCCAGGAGCTGATGCTGCGCAACGTGCATGGCTTGGGTGTATCGCTCACGATCGCAGCGATCGGGCTTCTGATTATCTTCCTGCTGACATTTTTGTCCGGGAGGTTCTTCTGCGGGTACCTCTGCCCAATCGGGGCCGTCCAGGAGATTGCATCAAGGGTGCCAGTGCCAAAACTTGTCCTCCGCCAGAAGGTCCCGCTAATGGTAGTCCGCGGGGTTGTCTTTGTGGTATTCCTGTACATGGCGTGGGTCCTCTCGGTCTCCCTTTTGGCTTACTTTGGTATCAGCGATTTCTTCGCTCTGATCCTGACTACGGGAAGCATCGTGTTTGTCGTGATGCTTCTTGTCTCCATGGTATTCTACCGCCCGTTCTGCCGTATTATCTGCCCGTACGGGTTGCTCCTTTCGCTTGCTGCCGGCACAAGCCTCTTCGCCCTGCAGAGGACAGACGCATGTATCGACTGTAAATGTTGTGAGAGGAACTGCCCGGTCGATGAGGCAAAACGTGACGACCGGAAAGCCGAGTGCTATCTCTGCGGGAGATGCGCCGATGTCTGCCCGACTGCCGGGGCATTGCAGTACAAACGGCGCACGGGAAAAGAAAAGTCATGAGTGCCGTTTAAGGGAATCTTTTTTTTTAGGATCCGGCCCTGTACGATCCCTCGGGGAATCCGCTGCTGACACGCAAATGAACCGAGAGGCAGGCAACGGAATGGGGAGAAGGTGGCAGGGGGGCTGATCCACATTTTATGCGTAAAAGTCGAAAGGGAAAATACGAGCAAATCGGGCTCAAAATATACTAAAACGAGCGATGATGAGGCCAGGGCCGAGATTTGAACCCGGGTCGAGGGATCCACAGTCCCTTAGGATAACCAGACTACCCTACCCTGGCAGATATTCCTTCTATTTTGGAACTATACTCTGATTAATTTATCTCCCTGTTCATTCTGCGCTTCACCTGGTCCATCCCCCAGTCATTGTTCCGGGCAGCAGAACTACCAAATCAAAGAGCAGGCATTGTGGGAGTGACTATTAATAGGGTCAGACGTCCATAACATATCCGGTGGCAGAGAAAAAGAATCCGGATACGCAGGAAGTAAACCGGCACAGTACGTTTCACTGCGGAATCGGGTTCAACAGGGATGAGAACTTTACCCATCCTGCATCAGGGCATGAGATAACACAAGGTGGGAGCGATGGCGACAAACCCGAAGATCAGGACGCCGATTGTCTGTGTCATGGGACACGTGGATCACGGGAAGACTTCGCTTTTAGACCGTATCCGCGGATCATCTGTTGTCTCTTCTGAAGTAGGCGCGATCACCCAGCACATTGGCGCAACCGTCGTACCCATCGAAGCGATCCGCACGATGAGCGGGACAATGGAAAAAGCACCCATCAACATTCCCGGGCTTCTTTTTATTGATACACCGGGGCACCATGCATTCACCACGCTGCGGGCACGGGGCGGGGCGCTTGCCGATATGGCAATTCTCGTCGTCGATATCAGCCAGGGATTCCAGCCGCAGACGGTTGAAGCCCTCCAGATCCTGCGAAATTGCCGGACGCCGTTTGTGATCGCGGCGACAAAAGTCGACCGCATCCACGGATGGCGTGTGACCACAGACGAGTCATTCATTGCCACATTTTCCCTGCAGAACGACCGGGTCAAAACTGACATCGAGAACAAAACCTACGAGATTGTAGGCAAACTCTCGGAACTCGGGTTCTCGGCAGACCGGTTCGACCGGGTGTCGGACTTCCAGCGCAACCTTGCCATCGTGCCGGTGAGTGCCCATACCGGTGAGGGAATTGCCGACCTGCTCCTCGTCATGATCGGGCTTGCTCAGCGGTACATGGGAGATGCACTCGCACTCTCGGTAGAGGGTCCGGGAGCAGGAACCGTGCTTGAAGTGAAAGAAGAGCGGGGGCTCGGACCGACACTGGATGTAATCCTCTACGATGGGACGCTCTCCGTTGGGGATGAGATTATAATGGCTACGCAGAATGGTGTGCTGGTCACAAAGGTGCGATCGCTCTTAAAACCCCACCCGATGAAGGAGATCTTAATCGAAGACCGTTTCGAACGCGTAAAGGCAGTGGCAGCGGCGGCAGGGGTCAAGGTCTCCGCCCCCAACCTTGAAAGTGTGATCTCAGGTTCGCCACTCTTTGTGATCCGGGGCAACTGTGAGGAACTCGAGGAGCGGATCAGAAAGGAGATGAACGAGATCCACGTCACCCTTGCCGAAGAGGGTGTCGTTATCAAGGCAGACACGATCGGCGCGCTTGAAGCACTCTGTAAAGAACTCGATAGCAAGGGGATCGGTGTGATGCGGGCGGAGGTCGGACCCGTAAGCCGGCACGACCTGATCAATACCGAGACCATTAAAAACCCCATGTTCCGCGTACTCCTCTCTTTTAACACACCCATCCTTCCGGATGTCGCTGAAATGATCAAAAACCCGCTCTACACCCAGGCGAGGGTGTTTGAGGGTCAGGTAATCTACCAGCTGATCGACCAGTATGTCAATTGGCGGGACGAGCAGAAACGTATCGCAGAGCGGCATCAATTTGAGCACATCATAATGCCGGCAAAGATCCGCCTCCTGCCGGACTGTGTCTTCCGGCAGAGCAACCCGGCAGTTGTGGGCGTGCGGGTGCTGGGC
>Ga0208103_1000573_pt1 | contig 11413 bp, 12 predicted proteins | sample CryBogmetaGMA75M_FD_184550 | JGI IMG/M metagenome (GOLD analysis project Ga0208103, IMG submission 184550) | Freshwater microbial communities from Crystal Bog, Wisconsin, USA - MA7.5M (SPAdes) | ecosystem: Environmental > Aquatic > Freshwater > Lake | place: Crystal Bog, Wisconsin, USA... | reverse complement strand
ACATTCCGGACTGGTCAGAAGAACAATTATGGACGACCTATATCATGCTAACCGAGATCGAAGCCACCTTTAGAAGCATGAAAACCGACCTCGGTTTACGTCCGGTTTTCCACCATAAAGAAGATCGTGTCACCGGCCACTTGTTCATAACTTTACTGGCCTACCATTTGGTGCATACCCTGCGCTATCAACTTAAACAGCAGGGCATTCATTTCAGCTGGGACAGTATTCGTAACCTCATGTCGACTCAACAACGCATTACCCTTACCTTGCCGACTGATGACAATAAAACGATTCACCTGCGAACAACAACCCAAGCCGAAGCGCGGCTGAAACAACTATACACGGCCTTGAGTATTAAGCCAGACCCCCTGGGTAAATCTAAAACGATTATTGATAATAAAAAATCTGTAGTGCCATTTGAGATAAATTAAAATTTTAACCTATTGAAATAACAAGTAATTGTCAGTAGAAGTTACGAAGATGGGGTAAGATAACGCGTTTTTATAGCCTGACAAATACTTTCTAAAAGAAAAAGGGGGGATTTATCTAATAAAATCTCCCCTAACCTCTCTTTTTCAAAGAGGGGGACTGAATACTTACTAATTTTTTACTAAAAACCATAAACAAGCGTTTGTTAAAAATACTTTAATTATTGTGTTCAGATCGGTTGACGTAAAAAATCTACGATAAACTGATAGCCTTGTTGTTCTACTAATGCAAATACCACTGCCATATCAACGTTCATATACTCATGCACAATACGGTTGCGCAGACCAATTGCTGCGTTCCATTGTTGAAGTTGCGCATCGGTTATCTTTTTTTTAGTATGCAGACTGGCAAAGCTGTCGTAGGCCGAAACAGGCACTGACTCTCCAGATGCTTTTAATAAATGTTTGGCCTTGCCGATTGCATTCTCAATCAATATTTGCAGTCCGTGTAATGTGCCGTTTTGCTCCAATTTGGTGAGCGATTGTCTGGCGATTATTTTTTGCCTGGCTTCTTGTAACAACGAACTTTGCTCATCTGCAATACGGCAACATTCTGCATGGTATAAATCAAGCCGCATAACACTGATTCCAGTAAAACTCTTCCAGTTCACGCCAGGTACGCTGTAAAAAATAATGCCATGCCAGTGTATCTTCGCCTTTTAGTACAATACCTTCTTCTGCTACTACGGCTCGCATGGTGAGTCGTGCGTTAGTTAAATCAATCAAATCCACTTTATCTTCAGTTACTTTAAGCAACCGGGCTATGGTTCGCCGTAATGTTTCTGTTTGTGCCAATATTGAAATGATGTTGATTTCGGGCTGACGATGCCAACGAATGGCAATATCCCAATCACTATTTACATGCACTTTACCGCTAGCTTGGCTACCTATCAAGACAGCCAGTTCCAACTGCGGAATTTGTAACAAACATTGTTTTAACGCGTCCAAGTTATGTTTAACCTGTTTTTTAATCATATCACCACCAACCTTGGCGCGACTGTGACGCATTTTGTAGCCAATTTTACTAAACGTAGCAATGTAATAATGGGATCAAACTCGATTGATTTGCGTAACTTGTTGTTAACCATGGCTTTCAATTTTTATGCTCAGTTACTTAACTCTTTTTTGGCAGCAATGACCTAATTTTTTCTTCATCAAGTCCTGTTAGTGCCATGATAGTTTGCATGGGCAAGCCTATTCGGTCGGCATTTTCTATAATTTTCATTTTTTCCTTCCATTCGCCTTGTTGCAGCCCCGTCTTTGTCGCAAATTCGATTGAACTTTTTTGAATATAAATCCAGTCCCTCTTTTTATGCTGAAGATCCAATTCTTCTTCACTAAGATTTGCTTCGTTAGCGATATTAAAGGCTTTTTCCAATTCTTGATTAAGATTTTTAGGAATGTAATCCAAGCTTCCAGCATTTTTAATAAAATAAAGCCATTTATCCTGAATGCTGGTTAGTTCTGGTTCGGTTTTATTGAATTTTGGCAATTCGATAAAAACCAGTTCAATATCGTCACTGTATTGAATGAAGCGCTTTTTTTCGAGTAACTTAAACCGGTTAATGAGTTCATCACAGTTTTTAAATAAGGTAAAGTCGGTGATCGTTAAGGCAATGACTGGATTAAGCAAGTGGTAAGCATCACCTTTTTTTAACTGTATGGAGTAGTTTTTTGCGGCATTATACAGGATTCTTTTTTCCAGGCCTTCATGATTCAGGACTTGCATTTCTATAATGACACGCGTTTTATCACTGAGCTCTGCTTTAACATCGACGAATGTGTCTTTCATCCCCTTCAATAAAGGGATGCTGTAAGGATCAACGATGGCTAAATCGGTTATTGTTTGGTGGTTGTCAAACTCTATCACTGAATTTAAAAAGCTGATCAGAAGATCTTTTGAATCAGCACTGCCAAAAACCTTTTTAAAAGCAAAGTCTGTTTTTATATCGAGAAATTTCATTTAATTAAGCTTAATGTGATCAAGGGTTATAGGGTGAAATCAATTAATTAATTAAGGAGTAACAATGGGCGGGCATAGTAGGGAAAACAAGTTATTCTGCACCCTTGTCATAATACAATTCCATTTTGCAAAGCTTGTTCATAGATAGCTAACTGTGGTTCAAGCGGATCTTTTATCAATACATCGACCTTGCGACCACCCAGCCTAATGTAAAGGCGTGCTGCCAATTGGCATTCGGCTTGGATACGTTGCGCCAAGGCCCGACCCGGCTCGATAAGTAAATCTATGTCCCCGCCGCGCTGACTATCATCAATACGACTTCCAAACAGACGAACCGTGGCGTCTGGCCCTAATTGACTGGCGACTTCGTTTTTAATAATCTCGCGGGTTTTATCATCAAGTCGCATGACTCTTCTCCTGGTTGGTGCAATTTGTACGGCTCAATTTAATCATCTACCAGCAATAGGGCATTTATCTCAAGACATTAGGACGTAAACGCAAGCTGAAGTGCCAGAGCCTCAATCCGATTCTAACGCAAAATTCAAATGCACTACTGAGTTATCATGAAGTTGTTTTACACAACGGTTCCAAAAACAGCACCGACACCCGCCGTTAACCCCATCGCCAATGCGCCCCAGAAGGTTACCCGGAAAGCGCTTTTAATAATGCCGGAGCCGCCGGTATAAGCGGCTAAAGTACCCAGTAAGGCAAGAAACAGCAAGGAAGCGGATGACACAAAAACGATTAAGTTTGGCTCAGGGGCAAACAGGACAATCAATAGTGGCAAGACTGCGCCAATGGCGAAAGTGGTTGCCGACGTCAGTGCTGCTTGAATGGGGCGCGCGGTGCCTGTTGCAGAAATACCCAGCTCATCACGGGCGTGCGCTCCCAAGGCATCATGATTCATTAATTGCTCGGCGACTTGTTCGGCCAGGACACGATCAAGTCCTCGCGCTACATAAATAGCCTGTAATTCTTTTTGTTCATGCTCAATATTTTCATCCAGCTCTCTGCGTTCACGCGCCAAATCGGCTTGTTCGGTATCGGCTTGTGAACTGACTGACACATATTCACCGGCTGCCATCGACATGGCTCCTGCAACCAGTCCGGCGACACCTGCCAATACGATATCGTTATGTGCGGAATGGGAGGCGGCAATACCCACAATTAAACTGGCAGTTGAGACGATGCCATCATTTGCGCCTAAAACAGCGGCGCGTAGCCAACCTATACGATGAGTGCGGTGGGTTTCGTGATGCATTAGTATTCCTTTTACGTTAATTACTTTACAGAAGATCAGCAGAAACAGTTTAATTCTGACCTTTTTTAAAGTGGAGGTACTTATTCAAAATAAACATAAACAATCTTTACTTGCCTCCCTAAAGCGTTATATTGTTTTTATGTGTAGCAATGATAAGGCCGCTTTAGATAGTTGCCATCGGTACGGTTGACTTACACTTTTGTGTCTTACTTTATCAGGATTATAACTTATGAAAAAGAATAAGATCGTTAAATTGCACCACTTGTTTTTCGCACTATTAATGTGCATGACATTTGCTGATGTATCTGCAAAACCCCGCATAGCAGTTCTGGATTTTGAATTAAAAGACATGACACTTGCCCCGCGCATACCGGCAGAAATAATCCGCACAGCGTCCATTAAGCCGCTAATGGAAAACGAGCTTAAAAAATCAGGTTACGACATGGTGTTCATCAATCCGGATGCCCAACAATTAGCGACTGCCGGGGCTGGTTATCTTTTTGATCATCCGGATGTTGCGGCTCAAGTGGGCAAACAATTTAATGCGGATTATGTGATCGTTGGAAGACTGCACAAGCCCAGTTTTTTGTTTTTTTATCTAATGACTCATCTGGTCGATGTCAAAAAAGAAGCCCTGGTTGGTGAATACCTTTACGAAGTTAAAGGCGGCGAGAAAAAAATAATCGTAAAAGGTGTAGAATCTCTCACTGAAAAAATCATTAAATCCCTTGATTAAATGGCTTTAATAATTATCACCACGAAGAAAAAACTTTCCTTAAATTAAATCGGTGGTTGTTTTGTACCAGTCACTTTAACGTGCACGGTATCACCAACGCTTAATATCCCGCTCTGATTATGCAGGGCGTTTTGTCCAAAATAGATTTTATTTTCCCATTTTCTGATACGACTGAGCGTTGCCAGCGGTTCTTTGCCGGTTTGTGCTGTTTCTGGATCAATGGTCGGAACCGAGCAGCGGGAACACGGCTTGGTTAACCTGAAATCAATAGCGCCTATGCTGATTTCTCTCCAACTGTCTTCGGCATAACCGGGGCAACCGGAAATAACCAGATTGGGTCTGAAGCGGGTCATCGGTAAGTTTAACTGCATTGCCTGATTTAATAAAGCCAATGAGTTTTCTGAAATTATCAAAAACGGAAAGCCGTCAGCAAAGGCCACAGTGTCAGTTTGGTTGGCATAATTAGGATCAACTTGCCGCACCATCTCATCGGGCTGGTAAACCAGTCGACAATCCAGCTTTAAAAACCGGCTCAGCCATTGATCCGCTTCCCGTGATACGCTACGCGCATCACACTGATCATGCCATATCGTGCTGTTAATAATATCGCCACCCGTCGGCGTTAAAGTTAATGACAGGTTTTCCATGTCGGATGCGGACAGAATTAAATGAGTGTCGGTTAACGCAGTTTTGATTAAAGCCATTTTCGGTAGCTTTCGCTGACTTAAAAATTGCGCATCCTCGTCAATCAGCATCCATTTTCTGTCATACAAAAGCCCTGTTTTAGTCACCGGCCAATGGGTTAAACTAATACCGGCCAATGATTTTACCGGATAGAGATTTATTGCGCTTAGCGTGCTGTGTGTCATTTTAAGTTGGCCTGTTAATTCCATAAGTAGACTGGGAAGATTATGGATTACTAAAGTTTGAGTGAATTAATCCCCCGTTTCAAGCGTTAATTCAACGCCCCCTTGTTGTAATCTTTTACGAAATCTAAAAAAAAGTTTTTGAATCCGTTAAAATTAGAAAATACCAACTTTTATTCCAAGGAAATGATGCAATCAATTAATTTAGGCTTTCGAATAATGGTAAATATGCTGTTGATTATGCCATTAATTAGCACTGGGTCTGTGGCTGAAAAAGCTAAACAAGCCGTTAATATTGCTTATTTAACACAAGAGCAAAACGTACCGGCGCCGTTATCCAATCTGGATGTTTTTATTAAAGACAAGGGTGCTTTCGGTGCTGAACTGGGCATTGATGATGATAATACCACCGGGGAATTTACCGGGCAGCACTATCATTTAAAAAAGTTTATGGTGCCGTTAGACGGCAACGTTATTGAAACCTTTAATAAAGAGCTGGTCAATAAATTTCAGTATGTGGTGGTTAATTTACCGGCTGAGCAATTAAACCAGCTCACTGATTTGCCGACTGCCAAACAAATGCTGTTGTTTGATGTGGCAACGGTGGATGATGCGTTGCGCAATGAGCAATGCCGCCGTCATGTTTTGCACTTGTTGCCCAGCCGAGCCATGCGTGCTGACGCCTTGGCGCAATATATGATGAAAAAACGCTGGACCAAATGGTTTCTAATCATTGGCCCGAATCAGGAAGACCGGCTGTTTGCCGATGCCATCAAGCGGTCTGCCAAACGTTTTGGCATGAACATAGTGACAGAAAAAACCTGGGAACATACCTACGATGCCAGGCGCACCGCGCAATCGGATGTCGCCGTATTTACCCAAACCGATGAGGATTACGATGTCTTGGTGGTGGCGGATGAACAAGGTCAGTTTGGCGAATATCTGGATTATCGTACCTGGATTCCTAGACCGGTAATCGGCACTCAAGGACTGATTGCTACGCCTTGGCACAAAACACATGAACAATGGGGCGCCGTGCAGATTCAAAACCGCTTTAAAGAAAAAGCAGGACGCTGGATGGAAGAGCAAGATTATGCAGCTTATTTGGCTGTTAGAGCGATCGGTGAAGCCGCTACACGCACCAAATCCAACGACCTAAACCCCGTTAAAGAGTATATGCTAAGCGACGCCTTTGCCTTGAATGGCTATACCGGCAATCCTTTGTCCTTTCGCTCGTGGGATGGCCAGTTGCGGCAACCTGTTTTGCTGGCAGCACCTCGGTCATTGGTTGCTGTCGCGCCCATTGAAGGCTTTTTGCATCCAAAAACCGAACTGGATACCTTGGGTTATGATCAACCTGAATCACAATGTAAGTGGTATAAATAAATGATATTGAAAAAAAAGAGACTGGGGTTATTTTTAGCGCTGGCATTGGCAGGCGTTGTTCACGCTGAAAGCGTTTTTGTCACACTGGAAAAAGATAATGCGCTGGCGGTGGTTGATCCGATAACCGGCACGCTAATCAAAACGGTGCCGATAGGTCAGCGCCCCCGTGGCATTGCTATCAGCCCGGACAACCAATTTTTGTACATCGCCACCAGTGACGACAACACTATAAAAATAATTGATGCCGAAACCCTAAAAGAAGTCGGCAAATTACCGTCTGGCAAAGACCCTGAGACTTTTGCGTTAAATCCTGCGGGTGACAAGATTTACGTATCAAACGAAGATGATAGCTTGGTGACGGTGATTGATATTGCCAAAAAGAAAGCCATCAAGCAAATCAAGGTCGGCGTGGAACCCGAAGGCATTACCGTTAGCCCCGATAACAAGTGGCTGATCAGCGCCTCGGAAACCACTAATATGGTGCACTGGATTGATACCAATACCAACACGATCGTAGAAAATACGCTGGTTGATCCGCGTCCGCGAGCCGTTGGTTTTACCGCAGACAGTCAGCAATTGTGGGTCACTTCAGAAATGGCGGGCACGCTAATGATTCTGGATGCAAATACCAAGCAAATCATCAAAACCATCAAGTTTGAGGTTTCCGGCGTGACTGCCGATAAAATTCAACCGGTAGGCGTGGTCATTGATAAAGACAGCAATAGAGGCTACGTGGCTTTGGGGCCTGCAAATCGTGTAGCGGTGGTTAATGCCAAAACATTTGAAGTTGAAAAAACGCTGTTGGTCGGTCAACGGGTGTGGAATCTGGCTTTTTCTCCCGATCAAAAACGCCTCTACACCACCAATGGCACCAGTAATGATATTTCGATTATAGATCTGGAGACTCAAGCCGTGACTAAATCGGTGGGCGTGGGGAATTATCCCTGGGGCGTTGTGGCAAAACCATGAAGCCAGCCATCGCATTATCCGTCGAGAATTTAAGCTTCTCTTATAGTGGCAAGAAAGCACTGGATCAAGTTAGTTTTAAGATATGTGCCGGTGAATGTACCTTGCTCTTGGGCCCTAACGGTGCCGGCAAGAGCACTTTATTTTCGTTGATTACCCGTTTGTATGACACCCATCAGGGCCATATTGAATTATGTGGTTTTGATATTAAACAGCAAACTCGCCAAGCCTTGGCAAAGCTGGGCGTGGTTTTTCAGCAAACCACCCTGGATATGGATCTGACCGTCATGCAAAATTTACGTTACCACACCGCCTTGCACGGAATGGGACGTAAAGAAGCCATGCAACGGATTCAGAAAGAGCTGGAACGCTTAAACATGTTTGATCGACGGTTTGAGAAAATTCGCCAACTCAATGGCGGTCATCGGCGGCGCGTAGAAATTGCCAGGGCATTACTGCATAAACCGGCCTTGTTGTTACTGGATGAGCCAACTGTAGGCCTGGATGTGCCCAGCCGGTTAGCCATTGTTGACTATGTGCATCAATTGGCGGCCGATGAAAAACTGGCGGTTTTATGGGCGAGCCATTTAATCGATGAAATTTATCCGGACGATCATTTAATCGTGCTGCATAAAGGCCAAATAAAAGCCAATGGCACGGTAGATGACGTTTTAAAAATAACGAATACGGCCATGGTAAAAGAGGCCTTTTATAACTTGACGCAAGGAGAGCAAGCATGAACATGATGCATTACTGGCGGGCAATGTGGGGCATTATCGGACGTGAGTTATGGCGTTTTGTTACCCAACGGGAACGCTTTATTTCCGCATTGGTCAGGCCGTTGGTCTGGTTGTTTGTTTTTGCAGCCGGCTTTCGGGCTGCCTTAGGGCTTGCCATCACCCCGCCCTACGAAACCTACATTCTGTATGAAGTTTATATTACGCCGGGACTGATTGGCATGATACAACTCTTTAACGGCATGCAGAGCTCATTATCCATGGTTTATGACCGGGAAATGGGCAGTATGCGCATCCTGATGGTCTGTCCGTTGCCGCGCTGGTTTTTATTGCTCAGTAAATTACTGGCAGGAACCGGCGTATCCATCTTGCAGGTCTATGTGTTTTTAGGCATTGCCTGGTTTTATGACATTCATGCACCGTGGCAAGGCTACTTGTGGGTATTGCCAACCTTGATGCTGTCCGGATTAATGCTGGGGGCGCTGGGATTATTATTGTCATCGTTCATAAAACAACTGGAAAATTTTGCCGGCGTCATGAATTTTGTCATTTTCCCGATGTTTTTTATGTCAACCGCACTGTATCCTTTATGGAAAATGAAAGAATCCAGCATACTGCTTAGCAAGCTGGCGCAATACAATCCCTTTTCGCAAGCGGTTGAATTAATCCGTTTTGCCCTGTACGGACAATTTAATCAGCACGCTTGTATTTATACATTAGTCGCGTTTCTGATTTTTATGACGGCAGCCATTATTGGCTATAATCCATCAAAGGGCATGATGGTGAAAAAAGGCGGCGGTTAAAAACTCGGCTACCAACTTTAGACAGGACAAGCAAAAGGCTTCACCGTTAATAGGGGTTAACTCAATGATAAAGCATCAAAAGAGACCGTTCGCTGAGCGGAGTCGAAGCGAGTTGTCCACTTCGACTCCGCTCAGCGAACGATTTAACCTTAAACTGTGCCGCCTTAATTAGTAGCCAAAAACTCAATGGCGTTTTTTTTGTTACGCAAACCAACAGCACTAAAAAGCGGGATAAATGTCGACTTGGGTTACTGACAGTTTGCCGGCATTAATGCCGTTAAAAACAGAAAACAGCTGCCAACCAAAAAAGACTACGACTTCATTTAATCTTAAAGTATAGTGCTTATGTGCCGGACAAGGGTCACAAAGCACTTGAAATTTTTTTTGATCGTGATAAGTTTACCCATTAAGTAGGAACACGTTAGTGCTCAACCTGCTTTTGAGTAGTTATGGATTGATCAATTAATAAGGCTTACCGTTGTCTGACTCGACTTAATAAGACGTTAAGCAATGATTCATCAATATAATAAATAAAATTACACTAATGTGAGGATGAGAAATGAGTAATGAAGAAAACACCAAACCAGAAGAAAATGTTCAACCACAAGAAAATGTTACGCAACCAGTAGAGGCAGCAACAGGCACTGTCGGCAATATGGTATCTTCTTTCTTGAGCTTGAAAGAATCCAATCCAAAAGTATTTTTTGGTAGTCTTGGCGGAGTAGCCGTCCTGCTTGTTTTACTGATGACAATGGGCGGCGATGACAGTGCCAAGCCGGTTATCTCCGGGCCAGCGCTTAAAGATCTTGCTATAGGTCAACGCTATGTATTGAAGAGTGCCAATGCTTATGACGCAGCGGCAACGGTTCGTTTGGTAGCAACACCTGGCACTATAGCGGCTTATGATGATACTGAAGAAAAAGACAGATCCAGCGTTTGCCAGCATATAGCTCAAGGCACCCCTGTTTCCGTACTGGAATTTGCAGATGCTTATGGCAAGCAAAAAACCTACGCTAAAGTCAGAATCGAAGACGGTGACTGTAAAGGCAACGAAGCTTGGGCCTTGGCAATTGACGTTCAATAAAATAAAGTTTGACAGGATTTTTAAAATCCTTATAATAGCCAAATAAATTCAAAGCGGGAATAGCTCAGTGGTAGAGCACAACCTTGCCAAGGTTGGGGTCGCGAGTTCGAATCTCGTTTCCCGCTCCAATATATAAATGAAAAGCCGCGAGTTATCGCGGCTTTTCTATTTCACCTTTATGGTTGCGTAGCAAAATGGTTATGCAGTGGCCTGCAAAGCCATCTACGGCGGTTCGATTCCGCCCGCAACCTCCACGGGTGGATCCAGACAGACGCAACGAAGCATAAAAGAAGCATTAAAACCCGCAAGTCGTAAGGCTTAGCGGGTTTTTTATTGCCCAACAGAACACAACGAAACACATTGACATACCGTCACATTTGGCGGTAACTTTGACGGTAACTTACTAACCATCAAAAGAGTTACCGTCAATGCCCCTAACTGATACCGCTGTAAAAAACGCAAAACCCAGACCTGACAAGGCTTACAAGCTACCCGATGAAAAAGGTTTGTATTTACTTGTCACAGTTAATGGTGGCAAATGGTGGCGGTTTGATTATCGCTTTGACGGTAAGAGAAAAACCTTATCCATGGGCACTTATCCTGATACCACCTTAAAACAAGCACGAGACAAGCGTGATAACGCCAGAAGTAAATTATCCGATGGCATAGATCCGGGTGAAAATAGAAAGGCGGTTAAATCCTCCCGAGCAGAAAGCGTATCAAATAGCTTTGAAATCATTGCCAGGGAATGGGGATCAAAAAACATTGATACCTGGCCAGAAAAAAACAACCGCTCCAAACGAATGCTTGAAAGAAATATTTTCCCTTGGTTAGGCAGCAAGCCTATCACTGATATTTTACCCATGGACATATTGACATGCTTAAGGCGTGTTGAAGATCGAGGCACTATTGAGACCGCACACAGAATCTTGCAGATATGCGGACAGGTGTTTAGGTACGCCGTTGCAACGGGCAGAATAGATCGAGATATAACGCCTGATTTACGCGGAGCATTGCCACCCGCAAAAGGTGAACACTTTGCAGCGATTACAGAACCCAAGCAAGTTGCTGAACTGCTTAGGGCAATAGACAGTTACCAGGGCTCACTATCCGCCATAAG
>Ga0208103_1000563_pt1 | contig 11585 bp, 13 predicted proteins | sample CryBogmetaGMA75M_FD_184550 | JGI IMG/M metagenome (GOLD analysis project Ga0208103, IMG submission 184550) | Freshwater microbial communities from Crystal Bog, Wisconsin, USA - MA7.5M (SPAdes) | ecosystem: Environmental > Aquatic > Freshwater > Lake | place: Crystal Bog, Wisconsin, USA... | reverse complement strand
CTTTAGTATTTCGTTTGATGTTGAAAACACTGAACAACCCTTTTTGATTATTGAGTCCACTTTGAGGGTGTAAAAGTGTTGGATTATTGTTGATTATAGGCATTTTTCGAGCAAGACGTTTTATAATAAAATCTATTTCTTCGGTTACTACTTCATGTTGCGTTCCATCGGTATCCACTGAAGAAGCTTTTTTAATATCACGATAGATTTGATTTAAACGCCATTGATAGAAGAAAAAGATTACTAGTCCAAATAAAGCGATAGTTAATGTAGTGATTTTGGCTACTGTTACCGATTTATTAATAAGAAGTATTTGATAGTCAATCATGCTGTCGATTTCAATTAGGTAAAGATTGCGAGCAGAAATCATACGTCCGTACATCGCATCCCTGGAAACAGGCATCGATTCAAGCCAAAACAATGCTGACTCTTGAAATTTAAAAGAATTTAAAACCAAGCTATTGCTGAGTAATGTTCCTTCATTATCTGAAGAAAAAATTGGATCTAGCAATGTTTGTTTATTGGCAAGTTTGGAAAGTAGGGATAATTGTGAAATATCCCCGTTGATTGTGATGGTAGCCATATCTGAATCATGTAAGTCAGTAGACGTAATTTTTTTTATAAGAATATGTTGGTTTTTTAAAGCACTCAGGCGCTGTGAAAATTGAGAAATACTAATGAAAATTACAGCTAATATCGCCATACCTGTTGCCAAAACAAAAAGAGATATTTTAAGATTAAAAAATATTTGTCGGATAGAGAGTTTCATAAAAAATACCTTACATCATAATTTATCACATTAAGCTAGCATTTTATCATACTATTTGATTTTTATGAGGAGTTAAAAAGAGTTTAACCCGTGCATAACATCAAATAGTTTATAATTTTGTTTTTACTTAAACGCATATATTAGGTCGCCTGTGAATATTGAAAATCATTTTATTACCTTGATGAGTCAAAAAAAATCGCGTATAGGTGATGATGGTGCGATAGTAGGAGAGTGGATTTACAGTAAAGATATTTTCTTTGAAAATGTCCACTTTAAACGCCAATGGCTCTCTTATTATCAAATCGGCTATAAGGCGATGATTATTAATATCTCCGATGCCATTGCCATGAATGCACAGCCAAAGTATGCCTTGGTGGGTGCAGCAATGTCAAAACAGATGAGTCTGTCCGAAATGGGTGAGCTTGCTCGTGGTATGAGAGAATGTGCGACAGAATTTGGTGTTGAGATTATCGGTGGTGATACGATTAGTAACACGAAGCTTGATTTATCCATTACTATTATTTCTAAAAGCGTACATCCTCTTACTAGACGAGGAATGAAGGTCGGAGATTTCATCGCGTATACGGGAAATATTGGTTCATCTTTACGCCATTTACGTTACCTGATGGCGAATGGAGCGGTGCATACCAAGAGCCGATTTGTCCGACCAGATTTACGGGGTCAGTTTATCCAAAAGGGGCGACCATTTTTACGTTGTGGAATGGATATTTCCGATGGACTTTTTAGTGATTCACAAAAGCTGTGTTCGGTCAATCGTCTTGGGATTAAATGGAAAAAACATTTCGATAAAAACCATGGATGCAGCGGTGAAGAGTATGAGATGCTCATTACCTTCGATCCGCGCAACACAAAAAAGTTAGAGAAAATTTCAAAATTAACACGAACACCGATTCATATTATTGGAACCGCAAAGCGGGGAAAAATGATACATCGCTGTAAATCACACCATTTTTAGGAAGTATTTCATGGAACGTCAATATTATCTCCCACACAGTGTCATCGAATTTCATTTTCGCCAATCCGCTCGTGATTTCGTTGTTGACGAAATACCGCTATACCCTTTTAGCGGTGAGGGTGAACATTTAGTTTTGCATGTACGAAAGAAAAACCTCTCTACTTGGCAGATGGTGGATATTTTTAGTAACCATTTGGGGATTAAAAGCCGCGACATCGGGTATGCCGGATTAAAAGACAAAAATGCTCAAACCAAGCAATACATTTCAATCCCAAAAAAATACGAACCTATGTTGGAAAATTTCGAGCATGAGGGGATTAAGATTCTCGAAAAACAGTATCACAACAATAAAATTCGTATCGGACATCTCAAAGGAAACCGCTTTTTTGTACGTCTTAAAAAGGTCAATCCCACATCAGCCATGAAAATCCAAGAAGCTCTTAAAGCAATTAAGAAAAATGGGATGCCCAACTATTTTGGATTTCAACGTTTTGGTTTGGGTGGTGAAAATTACAAAAAAGGGCAAGCAATTTTAGAGGGAACTCTTAAAGAGAAAAATAGAAAGTTAAATCAATTTTATATTAACTCATATCAAAGCTATCTCTTCAATGCATGGCTTACCCGTCGTATCGAAATTTCAAAACTGGTTGAGAGTTTTAAGGTAGAAGAATTATCAACTGTTTTGACCCTTCCCAAAGAAGAATTGGCGTTAATGAAAGCTCAAAAACACCCGTTCAAACTCATTCATGGGGATGTGTTGATGCATTATCCTTACGGAAAACTATTCCACTATGAAAGTGAAGATGAGATAGAGCGTTTTAACAAACATGATATTTCAGTCAGTGGATTACTCAGTGGCAAGCGTGCTACGCGTGCGGTTGGACTAGCACAAGAAATTGAGCAAGAGTTTGACACCATCACAACTGGCATCGATGGAGCACGGCGCTATGGATGGGTCTATCCTGAAGAGGTTGAGGGTCAGTACAAAGAAAATGAAGCATGGTTTGAGCTTCATTTTACCCTTCCAAAAGGATGCTACGCGACCGTATTAATCGAAGAAATTGCCAAGCGAGAAATTAACAGCGATGAAAGTCAGGAGGAAGAATGAAGCAACATATTACGTCATCCCTATCCAGAGTTTTTGGAAAATTTGCCTCTAAAAAGCATTTGAAATTGACTCAAAATTTGATTAACCGTACGTACGTTTCCATGATGGGATTGGATATGAGCGACTTCAAGAGTCCGCAATCGTATGAGACACTCAATGCACTTTTTACCCGCCATCTCAATACTCCAAGAGCTTTTTCCAATGATTCAAGCGATATGATCAGCCCATGTGATTCTCTCGTTACTGAAGCGGGTGTGATGAATACTGATAAAGCGCTACAGATTAAAGGGATGAACTACAGCGTAGATGCTTTTTTAGGTGAAAATATTTCAGACGAGCATAAAAAGCGCATTCATGGCGGAGACTATATTAACTTCTACCTCTCTCCGCGCGATTATCATCGTTATCATGTCCCTTTGGATATGCAAGTGACCAAGGCGATTCATATTGCAGGTAAGCTTTATCCGGTAAATATTCCAACTTTAAAGCGAAAAGTAGATTTATTTATCGAAAATGAGCGTGTTGTTCTGGAGTGCGTAAGTACAAAGGGCAAGCTTTTTTATCTGGTGCTAGTGGGTGCGCTCAATGTGGGGAAAATGGAAGTAAGTTTCGAGCCTCGTATTCAGACCAATGTACTTTCAAATGGTGGTGTTTATACCTATGATAATCTACATCTCAAAAAAGGGGATGATTTTGGATGTTTTCAAATGGGTTCAACTATTATCTTCTTGGCAGAGCAGGGGATGATAGAATCTGATGTAATCATCGGAGAAAGTGTTAGATTTGCTCAGACGATAGGAAAGCTGCTTTAATTTAAAATTTTGAGTTCTACAACTAGGTTTTCTTGTTTTTTAAATATTTCTATTTTAGAGTCGATGCTTGGATGCAAAGTGCGTAATGCTCCTTGCAAAGAGTGAAGAACGTGAAGTAATTTTGGTTCCATTGATGTAACGACATGGTCGATGCGACGTTGTTTTACTATGGAAGCGAGTGCTTGAACGCCTGCATAATAAAGACTTTTATTGACAGAGCGCTGAAGGATATAGGACTTCATAATTTTGATATTATTGCTTAACGTCTCTCGTTCTTCGTAGCTTAGTAAAAGATTTTTCTGAGCACGATGCAAATCATTCTCAATCTCTTGCAGTGTTTTAGACATTCTTTCTTCAATTTGTTGATCAAGATCAGGGGTATATCTCTGAATTAAATCAAAAATGGTTTTTTCATCAATGTTTTTTTGACCCGTTTGAACGCTATGATTTTCATTTCCCTGATACTCATGATCCAGAGCATTAATGAGTTCACACAATGCACCAAGATAAATAAATTTATCTTCTTTTGAGGCGTAAAAACCAATTCCAGTTGCTGAACATATTGGTTTTGGACCTGTATAATGCAAGGAGTATTTCATTGTATTTCCTGTTCTTAAACGTTAAATCTAAAATGCATTATATCACCATCGGCAACAATGTATTCTTTTCCTTCTAAACGCATTTTTCCGGCTTCTTTGGACTTATTTTCACCGCCACACGCAACATAGTCATTGTAAGCAATGACTTCAGCCCGAATAAATCCTTTTTCAAAATCATTGTGAATAACGGCAGCGGCTTTTGGTGCTGTGCAATTTTTACGAATCGTCCATGCACGAACCTCTTTGACACCTGCGGTGAAATAGCTCATAAGTCCAAGTTTATCAAACCCTTTACGGATGATTTGCTCTAGTCCTGATTCTTCAACACCCATTTCACGTAAAAACTCATCACGTTCATCGTCTTCAAGCCCGATAAGCTCTTCTTCAATTTTTGCACACAATTTAATGACTTCACACCCTGTTTTAGTAGCATGTTCTTTTAGTGCAATGACAAAAGCATTGTCTTCGGTAAGTCCGTCTTCATCAACGTTTGCACCGTACATAATCTCTTTAGCACTTAAAAGGCGAACTTCACGGTTGAGCTGTTCGAACATCTCGGTATCGGCTTTTGGAAAATTACGAGCAAGATTACCATCCCCTAAAAATTCTAAAAGTTCTTCGGCAAAAGTGAGTAATGCCGCAGCATCTTTTTCATTTTTTGCTTGTTTTTTGAGACGTTCGATGCGGTTGCTAAGGACTTCGAGATCTGCAAAAATAAGCTCGTTTTCAATAATTTCAACATCTTGAAGAGGATCAATACGCCCCTCGGTATGGACGATGTTTTCATCCTCAAAACAACGGACGATTTGTAAAATAACTTCGGTTTCACGAATATTGGAAAGGAATTTATTGCCCAATCCCTCACCCTTGCTCGCACCCTTGACAAGACCCGCAATGTCAACAAAATCAAGAGTTGAATACTGAACACGTTCTGGTTTGACAATTTTTACCAATTCATCGATGCGACTATCAGGAACCGGTACAGTCGCTTTGTTTGGTTCGATGGTACAAAATGGATAGTTGGCAGCTTCTGCGTTTTGTGCTTTGGTGAGTGCGTTAAAAGTAGTTGATTTCCCAACGTTTGGTAGTCCTACGAGTCCGATTGATAATCCCATTTAATATTGTCCTTCTTTACATAATTTTAATAGCCACTCAAGTGTCATTCGCACCCCAGCACCCGTTCCGCCGTATGTATGCACGTCCCACGCGCTTTCGGTATAGGCAGAACCTGCGATGTCGAAATGTATCCATTTTTGTTTCATATCCTCATCGATGAAATTATCGAGGAAGAGGGCGGCAGTTATCGCTCCGCCATAGGGTTTTGAAGAGACATTGCACACATCGGCAATCTCACTTTTGATGAGTTTTTTGAGGTGGCGGTTAAATGGGAGTATTCCAGAATATTCACCGCTTGCTTCGGAAGCGCTAATCCAAGATTGTTTGAGTTCTTCGTTATGTCCCATTACACCTGTAGTATAAGGTCCAAGCGCTACCATGCACGCACCAGTGAGGGTGGCATAGTCAAAAATATAGTCGCTTTTTACTTTCTCTTGAGCATAGCCAAGAACATCGGCGAGAACCAATCGTCCTTCTGCATCGGTATTGCGTACTTCGATGGTTTTACCGTTTTTAGCACGTAAAATATCATCAGGTTTGTAAGCATTGCCCCCAATCATATTTTCCACTGCACCCACAAAAGCGTGTACTTCTATGTCAAGACCTAATTCGCTTACGGCTTTTATAATTCCCATAACGGCACAACCGCCTGCTTTATCCATTTTCATTGTGACCATGGAAGCGGCTGCTTTGAGACTTAACCCACCGCTATCATAGGTGAGTCCTTTACCCACAAGGGTAATTACTTTTTTTGGATTTTTGGGCTTATAAGAGAGATGGATAAGGCGTGGAGGATTGATGGATGCACGACCTACTGCTATCATCGCTTCCATTTTTTCCTCCTGCAAACCATTGACATCAAGGATAGTACATTTCAAATTATTGGACTTTGCAAGAGATTCTGCTGTCACTGCAACGCCTTGAGGAGTCATATCATAAGGGGTTTGGTTTACTAAATTACGAACATAGTTTGTAGCTTTTGCAATAATAAGGGTTTGATTCAACAGTTTATGCAAATCTTTATTATCGGAGTCATCGTGAGAAAAAATTACTTCTTTGAGTGTCGTAGGTTTAGGTTCAGATTTATATTCATCACAACGATGACTTCCTAGAACAACTCCTTCTACAAGAGCTTTAAAATGACTCTCACCGCAGAGGGAAAGTTTTAATGATTTATAGCCATAACTCATGATAGAGGTAATGGCTTTAGCCATGGTACTTCGAAATAGCTCATCGCTCATTTCACTCATACCACATACCATCAACCGCTGTTCATGAAGAGTGCAAAACTGTTCTTGTTCAGCTTTAAATCCTGCCATACGCAAGATCTCTTTTTGCGGATGGTTTATAAATTGTTGCGGGGTAATAAATTCGAGAGTTAAGTCTGCATCAATCGATGCAAGAGATTGATTAACGAGTTTGACGTTCACGGCGTTTCTCCAAAAGGTTTTTTTCTATTCTGTTAAACATAAAACTAATGCTTCCAATAATTGTAACCACAAGAGGTATTGCAAAATACCAGTGACCTTTGATCCAAGCCAAAAGTTTTAGTAATTCATCACCAAAATAATAAGCAGGAATAATGGTCATTGAAGCCCAAAAAACTGCACTGATAAAGTTAATAATAGCAAAATCACGAGATGAATATTTGGTCAATCCTATAGCCATAGGGATCACCGTACGCATTCCATACATATAGCGTTGAACAAAAATAAGTGCCCATCCGTATTTTTTGAGCAAGAGATGAGCAATGGCAAATTTACGTCGTTGAGAGCGAAGTTTATCGTGGATGTATTTTTTATTAAAGCGTCCGATGTAAAAATAAATCTGATCTCCTGCAAATCCGCCAAGTGCACCTACCATTAAAGCAATAGGAAGAAACATATCACCTGTATGAGACATGATGCCAGCCATTACAAGACCCAGCTCGCCTTCTAAAATACTCCAACCAAAAAGGACAATATAGCCATACTCTTTGAGCCATTCAATAAAAAGATGCTCCACTATTGTCCCTTACTTATCAAAATTTAATAACTCTTTTGCCTGAATCATGTCTTTATCGCCACGTCCTGATATATTGACAATAATCAGTTTGTCTTTGATGTCTTCCATTTTTTTCAAATACGCAATCGCATGGGCAGTTTCAAACGCAGGAATTATTCCTTCTGCACGACTCAGCCATACAAAAGCATCCAATGCTTCAGCATCGGTTATATTGTCATAACTTACCGTGCCATTATCTTTATGAAAGGCGTGTTCGGGCCCAATCCCTGGATAGTCTAATCCTGCTGAAATGGAATGAGCTTCAAGAATCTGACCATCATCATTTTGGAGGAGGTAGCTCATTTGACCGTGCAATACCCCTGGACGACCTTTGAGCAAAGAACATCCGTGCTTGTCGGTATCTACACCTAACCCACCTGCCTCAATCCCAATACAGCGAACCTCTTTGTCTTCGAGAAAGTGCTGAAACGTTCCAATAGCGTTAGATCCTCCACCAATACACGCGATCACGTAATCGGGAAGACGATTTTCTTTTTCTAAAATCTGAGCGCGTGCTTCACAGCCGATAATGGCTTGAAAATCACGTACCATCATAGGGTAGGGGTGAGGACCTGCGACGGTTCCAATGATGTAGAACGTATCACGAGCATGGGTTACCCAGTGACGAATAGCATCGTTCATGGCATCTTTGAGGGTTTTGGAACCACTCTCTACCGCATGAACTTTAGCACCCAGCAGTTTCATCCGAAAGACATTGAGTTCTTGACGCGCTACGTCTTTGGCTCCCATGAAGACTTCGCATTCCAATCCTAGCAGTGCTGCGATAGTTGCAGTAGCTACACCGTGTTGTCCAGCACCTGTTTCCGCAATAACTTTTTTCTTTCCTAAACGTTTTGCCATAAGTCCTTGTGCGATGACGTTATTGACTTTATGGGCACCGGTGTGATTGAGGTCCTCGCGTTTGAGATAGATTTTTGCCCCTAACTCTTCGGATAGATTTGCCGCATAATACAGCGGGCTGGGACGACCGACATAATCACGTAAATACCCATCTACTTCACTCCAAAAGGTCTCATCAAAACGAATTTCATTGTACGTTTGTTCAAGTTCTAAAAGAGCAGGCATAAGAGTTTCAGGAACATAACGTCCGCCAAAAATTCCAAAATGTCCATCAACGGGATCAAAAGGTGAGGGTTTAGGGATATACATTAATCTACTCCAATTACAGTATAAACAGGGGTTAAACTTTTAAGTTTTGATTGCCCATCTAAAAAATTAAGACCCAAGATAAAACAGGCTTCGACACATTGTGCACCCACTTTATTGATGAGATTTGTAGCCGCATAGGCTGTTCCGCCTGTTGCTATCAAATCATCAATCAGTAAAACTTTCGGATTTTCAACATTGGTAAATGCGTCAATATGGACTTCTACTTCATCCACACCGTATTCAAGAGAATATTTTTCAGAAACAGTTGTATACGGAAGCTTCCCTTTTTTTCGGATAGGTACGAAACCCAGACCTAACATTTGAGCCAATGCTGCACCAAAAATAAATCCACGAGCATCAATACCTGCAATGTGCGTCAATCCATAGCTGCTGTAACGCTCACATAGATGCTTCATAAGCAGGGCGTATGCTTCTTTGTTGGAAAGTAAAGTAGTAATATCTTTAAAAACAATTCCCGGTTTTGGAAAGTCGGGAATATCACGGATAGTATTATTTAAAAAAGTTTTTTCTTCTGTTGTCAGTATCACGCAACTCCTTTGGCATTAAATAAGTGCATCAATACGCCCTTCGAGCTCTCGTATTTTGTTTTGGAGACGATCCGTATCGATACGATGTTTTGAATTACGCTGCTTTAGCATTTTAACTTCATTGCGTAAATTATTAAGTTCTTCACTTAAAATATCAACGTTTCCAAGGGCGCGTTGAAGCTGAATTTGGTATTTACGAATCAAAATTTCTGCCTCTTTGAGGGTCAGTTTCATCATTTCACTGGAACGTTGTTCTTTGACGGTGATGCTTCGAAAATAAAACATTTTAACCAAGAAAAAAAGCGCTCCTAATGAAACAATAGTAAGAAGTGACCACTCTAAAAACATTATTTATCCTTTGATTGCTTCGATTTTATCGACACGACCGCAATGACGACCACCTTCAAATGTTCCGGCAATCCAAGCATCCAGTATGGATTCTGCAACTCCTTGACCCACGATACGTTCACCAAAACACAGAACATTTGCATCGTTATGACCACGTGCTACGGTTGCGGTATAGGCATCATGGCACAGTGCTGCACGAATACCGTGGAAACGATTTGCCGCTATAGACATTCCGATACCTGAACCACAAATCAATATTCCGTACGATGTTGAATCAGCAAGAACATTTTCACATACTTTTACCGCATAATCAGGATAATCAACACGCACTTTTTCAAACGGTCCTAAATCGATAACTTCATGCCCTTTGGTGCGTAATAGCTCCACTGTAAAGTTTTTCATATCAATTCCAGCGTGGTCGGTAGCAACATAAAATTTCATTTTTTTCCTCAGCTTAATAAAAGTTGTAATAATGTCTGTGTAGGCCATACCAAAAGAGGTATTTTTAACGGCGTCATTAAAATGATGATGATAACAATCATTCCATAAGGTTCGGCTTTAGCAAAGAGTTCTGCCACTTTGTACATCTTAAACTTGAGTGCAAGATAACTGACAAAATGAGATCCGTCAAACCCTGGGATAGGTAAGAGATTCAATACGGCAAGAACTACATTAATTTGAACTAATGACCATGCAAGCAAAATAAAGAAGCTGTCTTTTGTCTCTGGTGTGTACATCGTGGTTAAGATAACTGAAAAGAGTGTTGCCATAAAAAGATTATAAGCAATCCCTGCCAAACTCACTTGTATCGCTGCATTGTAGCCACCGTTACGAATGACGGTTTGCATATTGACCGGAACCGGTTTTGCCCATCCGAACAAAAATCCGCTTGAAGCCCCTAAAAGCATAGGGATAAAATAGGTCATAGCAGGGACAAGAATAGAGCCCATAGGGTCAATATGAACCAAGGGATTGATGCTAAGCCGTCCCATGCTTTTTGCTGTGTTATCACCATATTTATGTGCAACCCAGCCGTGCATAATTTCATGACCGATAATAGCAATTAATAACGCTATTATTGAGGCTAAAATAGACAATAATTCAGTTAAGTTCATTACTGTTTGCGTCTTCTAGTATTCGTTGATCTTGTGCTCGTTTTAAAATATCACCTTGTTCTAAATCATGCGGTGTTTTACCGATACGATCCCATCGTACTTTATACTTATCGTCGATGCTAAAATAGACAAACCATGGTGTCCCCTCGATAAGTCCATACGGAACTGCTCCCCAAAAACGGCTATCATTGGAGTGGTCGCGGTTATCGCCCATCATAAAGTATTGCCCATGTGGAACAAGAATATGACCTGTATTGAATATTTCTGCGGGGAAAATACCGTTATCGATAATATGCTCGTCGTGATGAATCCCCTCATGCTCTTGGGTGTAAGGGTCTTTAATCCAAAGCTTTCCATCTACATCCGTTAGCTCATAGTTGGCGAACATTTTTCGTGCGTATTCATTGCCCTCATGAGGATGAAGATAGAGGATTTTATCCAATACAAACAGCTCATCCCCCGGTAATCCAACGCATCGTTTAACGTAGTGCATTTTCGTATCATTAGGGTAGCGAAAAATAACAATATCCCCACGCTCAGGAGTGTCACCATTTAGAATATGCCCATCGGTTCCCGGAATAAGAGGAATTTCTAAAAATGGGATATGGGGAGTAGAAATACCATACGCGAACTTTTTAGCAAACAAATGATCTCCGATGAGGAGTGAATCTTTCATCGAACCGCTAGGGATTTTAAAGGCTTGCGCGATAAAAAAGATAACAAACAATACGATAATAATCGTTCCTGTCCATGAGTTGGAAAATTTATAGGCACTTCGTAGAGTGTTCATCGCTTTTGTTTTCATTTAAATTTCTTCTCCGTGGTTTTTTGCAGCTTTTAGAGTATTTGAGAGGAGCATACTAATGGTCATTGGTCCAACTCCACCCGGTACTGGGGTGATATATGAGGTTTTAGGGGCAACTGCATCGAAATCGACATCACCGACTAAGCGACCATCCTCTGCACGGTTGATCCCAATAT
>Ga0208103_1000561_pt1 | contig 11622 bp, 9 predicted proteins | sample CryBogmetaGMA75M_FD_184550 | JGI IMG/M metagenome (GOLD analysis project Ga0208103, IMG submission 184550) | Freshwater microbial communities from Crystal Bog, Wisconsin, USA - MA7.5M (SPAdes) | ecosystem: Environmental > Aquatic > Freshwater > Lake | place: Crystal Bog, Wisconsin, USA... | reverse complement strand
GCTTGGAAGAAGTCATTGTATTGATAATGACGATATAGCGATGATGACGATTTTTAAAAACTTTTTAATCCTTTCTCCTACGACAGAGACATTAAAAGAGGACATTCATTTGATGTTTAAAACGGATGGACCAGTCTATTTGAGATGCAGATAAAATAAGGTGGATACTTTGAAAAATATTGAAATATACGAAAAAAACATTTTGTCTTATAAAGATATAATCAGCACTGCTACCTATACTAAAAATGCTATTGGTTTAGACTATAAAGCAACCTATAATGGATGTGAATTAAAAATAAGCATAAATCCAAATACCCATATCATTGATAACGCTATAATCAATGAATGCGAATATGAGCCGTATAAACTAGGTATGATGAGGGCATTTTGTGCTCTTATCATCGGATTACCGATTTTGGAGGCTCAGGATCATGGTGTCCTGAGATTAGAAAATTCATTAAGAGACAATCTGGTTCATCCTATTAAAGGTATTATAATGCCGGGGAATAGCTGTGAACTTTTCGCAACTCCACTACATTTAATTCGTGATCTCTACAACCAATACTCTAAAGAACAAAATTATTACCCTCTCGTTAACACCTACACTCCAAAAGAGATACAAGAATGGAAAAGTTTACCGATCAACGATCGTGAAAAAATTGTTTTCGAAAAAATCAAGAACTTTTGCATGCAACATAACATAGAAGAATATGAAGCAAAATTAATCGGAGAGATGAGAGTTGAATTTGCCACCGACAAAGAAGTCTACAGCTCATTGGCTAAATTACTTTTCGATATGGAAAAAAGTATCGATAAAGAATTGGGATTTTCATTAGAAATTATGTTCACAGAAAAAAAAGACACCAATAAGAAAAGACAAAACTAGGAAGCGAGTGTCAATAATGAAAAATAGAGAATTAATTTTGGACGGGACAAAGCTGGCTTGGCATGAAGAACGAGTGCAACAATGGTTAAACGGGGAAAGAATCGCCCCCATTACCATTGATATGTCTTTAACCAGAGCCTGTAACTATGGATGCGGGTTTTGCTATGCACGATTACAAGAAAATGACAGATTTGAAATCACCAAAGAAACAATTGATAATTTTCTGGAAGATTGTGCACAAATGGGAGTAAAAGCCATCAGCTTGGTCTCAGATGGAGAAAGTTCTATTCATCCTGATTATGTCCATACTATCATTAAAGGTTCTCAGCTGGGAATCTCTATGGCAGTAGCAACGCATGGCTATAACACACGAAAAGAAGATCTTGAAAAGATATTGCCTCATTTAACGTATCTGCGGGTTAACTTTTCTGCCGGTGAGCCTAAACGTTACTCAGAAATCATGGGCGTTAAAGAAGAGTGGTTCTATCAAGTATGTGACAATATAGAAACCATGATGGAAATAAAAAAACGTCTTAATCTCGATGTTACAATCGGTATGCAAATGGTGCTAATGCCCCAAGACGGAGATCAAGTTATCCCCTTGGCAAAACTTGGAAAAAAATTGAGACCAGATTATGTGGTAATTAAACATACAAGTGATAGTGAAGAAGGTGACTTGGGTGTCGATTATTCTAAGTATGCCGCATTAGAGGGTGTACTAAAAGAAGCAGAAACCTATTCGGATGATGACTATCAAGTAGTGGTAAAATGGTCTAAAATCAATGCCCAAGGCAAACGTAGTTATCAACGCTGCTATGGACCTCCTTTTCAAATTCAGATGTCAGGCTCTGGCTTGGTTGCACCCTGCGGAATGTTATTTAATGAAAAATATAAAAAATTTCATATCGGCAATATTACGCAAACACGATTTAAAGAGATTGTGAACAGCGACAGATATTGGGAAGTTATGAATTATTTAGCTTCTCCCAGTTTTGATGCTCAAAAAATGTGTGGTTCATTATGCTTGCAGCATAAGCCCAATGAATATTTAGATGCTTTGCAAAAAGGACTAATCAGCCTACAAAAACCCAGTGGTACAATGCCACAACATATCAATTTCATATAGTAACTCAATAATAAAAGGATTTTTATGGATAACATTAAGTGGGAGACATCTTTGATGTTAAAGAAAAAAAGATTAACGTTTGTTATCCCTAAATTTATCGAAAAAGAAAATGAGTATTATGAAATCCCTTTAGGAGTTTTGTACATCGCTACCCTTTTAAAAAAGCAAAATTATGTAACACATATTCTTGATATGAATCTTTATGCCAAAGAAACTGAACATGAAATTTTACATCGTCATTTATCCGAAAATCCTACCGATATTATTTTAACGGGGGGATTGTCAGCTTTCTTTTTCAGTATAGAGCGCGTTCTTTGTGCTGTTAAAGAGCTTGATAAAACTATTATTACTATTCTTGGTGGCGGAATTGTTACCAGCGACAAAGAAATCATTTGCAAAGAACTTAATCCTGATTTTGCAATTATTGGAGAAGGAGAACTCACTGCAGTAGAACTCATTGATACCATAAATAATAATAGTAATTTTGGAAAAATTTTAGGCATTGGATACCGTTCCCATGAAGAATGGGTATTTAATGCCGAACGTCCGGTGATTGATGATCTTGACAGTTTGCCTTTTCCTGATTTTAGTATGATTGATTTAGAAGAGTATTTTAAACGCCAAACCCCCATTAGTTCCAATTACCTTTACCCTTTGGATTTTCCAAGAGCACTGCCTCTTATCACAAGTCGTTCATGCCCATTAAACTGTACTTTTTGTTTCCATCCTATCGGTCAAAAGTATAGAATCAAATCTTTAGATTACGTTTTTGATGAAATTGAATACATGGTCAACAACTACCATATCAATATGATTGTTGTTATGGATGAAATGATGTCAGCGAATAAAAAGAGGCTTATTGAATTTTCTGAACGAATAAAAAAATACAATCTTTTGTGGACATGTCAATTGTGGACTATCTCTGTGGATAATGAGACATTACGCCTTATGAAAGATTCCGGTTGCTATCTCATAAGTTATGGGCTTGAAAGTATTAATAAAGAAGTTTTAGAAAGCATGAAAAAGCCCACTACTACAAAAGAAAACATAGAAACCAGCCTTGAAATGACCAAAAACAATCATATTACTATTCAAGGTAATTTTATTTTTGGTGATCCGGCAGAAACAGTTGCCACAAGTGATGAAACATTAAAATGGTGGGAACAAAATCCAGAATATCAAATTTCTTTAGGGAGAGTTGCACCCTATCCCGGTACACCATTGTACAAATTTGCACTTGCAAATGGTTTAATTAAAAATCCCATACAATTTATTCGAGATGGTACTCCATCGATTAATTTAACCAAAATGACAATGCAAGAGTATGCCGAACTCACCTCTAAAATAGCAACATACTCCTCAAAAGCCAGACAATACTGTAACGTCATTTCAGTTGACATTGATCCAAGAACATCTTATGAAAGTTATAAATGTCAACTTCAGTGTCCACACTGCAAAACTATTACTACTTATGGAAATATATTTATCGAAAAACCAACCCTCTTCAAATTAGCATGTCGCCATTGCGCATTAAGATTTGATGTTAATCCTCGTTCATTTCCAAATTTAAAAAAAGTTCTTCATCGCCACAAAGAACACCTTTTAGCATTACGAGAGCGATGTGGATCATTTGTGATTTCTCCTGCTGTTTTTGAAAATGTTTTTGTTGAATATTTTTCATTAATAGATATCGATTACAATGATCTTCCTATTAAATACATACTTGATAGCAACGAAACACGACATGGAAATTTTTATTTGGATAAATATCAAATTTTGAAACGGGATGAAAGATTTTTTAGTGACTGGAAAGATTCAGCCGTGATTATTATGCCATCGCTTTATCGAAAAGACATCCTACATGAGTTCAGTGCCTTAGGAATAGATCCTCAAAATATTTTTGCAGTCGAAGTGCAGTAAGCGATGAAAAAAGTTTTTGTACATGGCAAATTTGAAGTTCTACACCCAGGGCATTTACGGCTTCTTAAATTTGCAAAAGAGAGTGGTGCTTTTTTAGAAGTTGGGGTTTATTCAGACAGCATGGGAAAATATTTTGTCCCAGAAGATCTCAGACTTGAAGCATTGATGGCATCTATTTTTGTAGATAAAGCCTTTATTCTTGATGTTTTACCTGAAGAATACATTCGAAAAAACAAACCAGATATTGTTGTCAAAGGGAGTGAACACGAAAATATGTTTAATCCTGAATCTGAAATTCTCAAAGAATACGGCGGGAAACTTATTTTTAGTTCCGGAGACAGCAGATTTTCATCCATTGAGCTGCTTAGAGCAGAACTAAATGCTATAGACCTCTCTTCCATCAAGAAACCGCAAGAATTTTGTGATCGACATACGTTTGACTATCAAGAACTAAAACGAATAGTAAATCGATTTGAAGGGATTAAAACCATTGTTATAGGAGATACCATTATTGATGAGTACATAGCATGCGAAGCGCTTGGAATGAGCCAAGAAGACCCTACAATCGTCGTAACTCCCTTACTGAGTGAAAAATTTTTAGGGGGAGCTGGTATTGTTGCCGCGCACACAAAAGGACTTGGGGCAACCGTTAGTTTTTTCACTGTTTTGGGCTGTGATGAAGCCGCCGGATATGCACAAGAGAAACTCAAAGAGTACGGAATAAACTCTTTTTGTTATTCCGATGATACGAGACCTACCAATCTAAAACAACGCTTTCGTGTCGGCAACAAAACAATGCTTAGAGTTAATCATCTCAAGCAACATCATATTTCCATAGAAATCCAAACAGAAATTCTAAAAGACATAGAACAAGAAATAAAGGATGCACACGTTCTTATTTTTTCCGACTTTAGTTATGGATGCTTACCTCAAAGACTGATAAATGAAATAATATCTCTTGGTAAAAAGTATGGTCTTATTATGAGTGCAGACAGTCAATCTTCTTCCCAAAATGGAGACATATCGAGATTTAATGATATGACTCTTGTAACGCCTACTGAACGGGAAATCAGGCTTGCAGTTGATGATTTCGAGTCAGGACTCATTGTTATTTCGGATAAACTAAAAGCGAAAGCAAATCCTCAAAATATCTTTATTACCTTAGCGTCAGAAGGGGTTATAGTGAATAGATATACGTCAAAAGACGAATTTTTTACGGATAGATTACCTGCAATGAATCAGAATCCAAAAGACGTTGCAGGAGCTGGAGATTCGATGCTTGCTACGGCTTCTTTAGCCTTGGCAGCAGGTGCGAATATCTGGCAAGCTTCCTATCTCAGTTCCATAGCTGCCGCGTGTCAAGTAAGCAGAGTGGGTAATTTACCACTCACAAAAGAAGATATTCACAAAGAGTTAAGCCTATGAAAAGAGCTCTTTTATTAGCCGCAGGGTTAGGGACAAGACTTCGACCCATAACGGATACAATCCAAAAATGTCTTGTTCCCATAAATGGAAAGCCATTAATAGAATATTGGTTGGATACTCTTTCTAAAGCCGGTGTCGAAGAGTTTTTAATCAACACACACTATTTTCCTCAACAGATGAAAGAATACGCTGAAAATTCTAAATATAAAAACCATATAGTTCTGGTGCATGAAGATGAACTCCTCTTAACGGGTGGTACAATCCTTGCCAATAAAAGTTTTTTTCAAAATGAACCTTTTTTGGTAGTCCATGCCGACAATCTTTGCTTGTGCGATTTTACGCTGTTTATTGAAAAGCATAAAAACAGACCGCAACACTGTGATATTACAATGATGACATTTGAAACGGATACTCCAAAGAACTGTGGAATCGTTGATTTGGACGATAATGATGTCGTTGTCAATTTTTATGAAAAAGTAGCTAATCCGCCTTCTAATTTAGCCAATGGAGCCGTTTATATCTTTGAACCTTCTGTTATTGAGTATATAGAGAGTTACCATAAAAAAATGGTGGATTTAAGCACTGAAGTATTACCGCATTACCTAAATAAAATATATACATTTCAAAATAGTGTTTATCACAGAGACATTGGAACAATCCAAAGCTACGAGATGGCTCAAATAGAAATTCTCAACCTCCGTTTTTGACAATAGATACCATTTTTTCTATAAAGCCTTGATAGGACATATCTTGACTAATTTTGAATGGATCTTCGCTAGGAGCAGTACGCAAAGACGCTTTCAGCTCTTTTGAATTTTTAAAAATAAGACTGTTGTTGTGATGATGAAATGACTCTGAATTTAAAATATCTTCATAAATAACAGGGATACATCCACAGTAGCTTGCCTCAAAAACTCGTTGCTGATAATAAAATTGCGAATGGCATGCGAGTGAATATTTAGAACCATAAAGAACTTTTGCGATTTCCTCACCATACGTTAAGACCCCTTTATAATAGGGAGCAATTTCTGGAATATTTTCCCATCCATACCCATAAACCTCAACGGGAATATCTGAATGCAGACACATCCACTTCACAACTTCACAACGAACAACGGCTGGATAAATATGCATCTCTATATGCTCTTGGCGTCTTATCGATGATGCATGTTTTTGATAAAAATCCGATAATAAAGCAGGTGTTATAGTCATAGTATTAAACATTTCAGCAAGTTCTTGAACAAAATCACACTCTTTATACTCGATGGTCGGGCTGACTACCTCAAAGTAATTTTGACCGATAAAAACAATTTTTTCCTGCCGTTCAATGACGACATCGAGGTTATACTGCTGATAATCAATCGAAAAAGGCTGATAAAAGGTCTTGAAGTCAGGAATATTTTTTTTAATCAAAGCATCTTTTAAAGGCTCTATCAAATAAAAGAAATAGTCTCTGTCTCTAACATTAAAAGTACTTGAATCATACAAAATGAGAGTAGGATCTTGAAACCAAATAAAATTATAAGTCTCATCCGAAATTTGAAGATTGTGCAGTCTATTGATCGTAAGGCACAAATGTGGCAAAAAAGAAGCCATATTTTTTGCCCGCCTATAATCGGTCAAATCTTCCGTAGTATCATTCATATCAAAAAATACTTGATACCCTAATGCGCGAAACGTATTTGCAACATTTTCAGATGCATGTCTTACGACTTTCGCATAATGTTCAACAGCAATGTAAACACGCAAAGGCTCTGAAAAATCTAAAGGTGTCGTTTTTAGTGTAGTTAAAAACTCTTGATGCTGCTGTATTTTACGTGTGTTTAAAGCTTCTAGTGTTTCTATAAAAATTTTCTCATAGCTATCATTTTCACAATCAATAGATGTTGGCCATCTTGTATCCATAGCAAGCAATAACTCCATTTGTTCCCAAGGGAGATGGATTAAATTTTTTGGACCATCAGCAATCACCGAACCATCATAATAACAAAGTTGAAGATTTCCATAGGGTCCAAATTTATTTTCTTTGAGAGCTACGCTTAAAGCTTTATTTTTATCCATAAAATAAGTATCTTCAATAATATTCATCTGACCTCGTATCTTTAAAAAATTAATATTTCCCATTATAATAGCCTAATTTGCACATGGGACAAACAAAATACGATATGATTAAGAAAAAATAACCATTTGTGTATGACGAGAGAGAGCCTCCAATTGAAACCTCCAAAAATAGCATTTTATACCGAAGCAGGTTCACAAAGGGGAATGGGGCATCTGATACGATGTTATTCGCTGTATGAGGAATTTAAGCGGTATGGGATAAGCGGATCTTTTTTTTTGGATAGCGATATTGATTTTAGTTACAAATTTAGCGATTTACACCCTTTTATCTGGGATGAATTTCATATAGACGATACGTATGACATTGTTATTATCGATAGCTATGAAGCCTCCATTGATATTTATAATACTATTGCAAAAGCTGTACGTGTGCCCGTATTTATCGATGATTATGGTCGATTACAGTATCCCAATGGGGTTATTATCAACTTTGCTCCGGATGCGCAGGAGCTATTCTTTCGCGATAAAAATCCAGAAAACAAGTATCTACTGGGAGTGGATTATATTCCCCTAAGAAGAGAAATTTTAACTGTCCATCCAACAAAACAGCCTCAAATTTTTATCATGCTGGGTGGAAACGACATCTTTAACGTATCGCAAATGATACTTGAGGCATTGCAAGACATAGACCTCAAAAAAGTGATTGTTGTCAATAATGCAAGCACAGCCGAAACGTTACGCACATATCCGAATGTAAACGTTTTATACAAACCCTCCGATGAGGAGCTTATTTTTGAGATGGCTCGAAGCTCTTTAGCCATTTCAACGGCGAGCATGACCGTATATGAACTTGCCTATTTGACAATACCGACGATCATTGTTGCTTTGAGCGAGAATCAAAAGATAGGCTCCATGCAACTGTTAAACCATCATTTAGCCTCCTATCTTATCAATGTTACGGATACAAATTGGATCATAGATCTTCATAAATACGTAATATCATTAGACTCAGTAAATATCCATTCGACTATCGATGGCAGAGGAAGAGAAAGAATCGTAGAATTCATTATAGGAATAATAAAAAAATGAAAAAAATTCTTTTGCTTGGCGGAAGCCATAGAGATATACCGCTGATAAAAGCGTCTCAAGAGTTAGGGTATTTTGTTATAACTTTGGGGGATAGAGACTATTACCTAGGACATCAATACTCGGATAAATCGTATAAAATAAACTTTAATGATTTAGAAAAAGTCAAAAAAATCGCGCTCGATGAACAAATAGACTATCTATTGCCCGGCTGCGGTGAAGAATCGTATCTTAAGACGGTTCAACTCTCGCATGAGTTAAATATAGGAAATTTTGACGCGCTTGAAACAGCAAAACTGATTCACAATAAATGGAAATTTAAAGATTTTTGCCTAAAAAACACTATTTCTACCCCCAACGGTATTTTTTATAAAGATCAAAACGACTTAAAAAATCTACAATTTCCCATCGTTGTTAAACCAACCAATCTTTCAGGTGGAAGGGGTGTTGAGATCGTCCATGATACCGATGAACTGCAAAAATCTCTCACCAACGCACAAAAATTTAGCGATGAGATTTTTCTTGAAGAATTTATCGACGGAAAACTGATCGCCTATTCTATTTTTCTAAAAAATCAAAAAATTATTTATGGATTTATCGGCGAAGATAAAACCTATCTCAATCCATATCTTATAGCATCGGCATATCCAACCGATATTGATGAGCATGTTCTAAATAAACTCAAAGAAGATATAGAAACATTAGCTCACCTGTTGCATCTCGTCGATGGGATGTTTCATTTGCAAGTTTTAATCAAAGATCAAAAACCCTATATTATCGATGTTACACGAAGAATTCCGGGAGATTTATATCCTTATTTGATAGAGTATTGCGATGATGTTAAGTATTCAAAAGCAGTTGTAAATGCATATACAACCGGAATAATCACAGATGAATTTGAGCCTAAATCCCAAAAACAATCGTTTGTCATACGCCACTGCGTAATGCCATCAACCAATGGCATTTACAAAGAGATACACATAGACGAGAGCTTACGAAACAGTATACTCTATACCTTTGATTTGATGGAAAAAGGGTCTATTGTAACCGATTTCTTGCATACGCAGCTGGCAATCATTTTTATAAAATTAGATTATGCCGATACTAGTGTTTTAGAAAATATCAATAGACTCATCAGACCTATTATCGATGAATTATGAAAAAAGCAGGAGATAAACTTTGGAAAAAATAGCCATTTACGGTGCGGGGCAATATGGACAAATTTTTTATGCCGCATTAAGCAATACGGGAGTTGAAATCAACTTTTTTATCGATACCGACCCCTCTAAAACTGAACTTTATTCAAAACCCGTTTACCATATTGAAGAAATTCCTTTGGAAACCGCCATCTATATCTCTGTTCTAAGTGTTTCCGATCGAATCAAAGAAGAACTCACCTTACTTGGCTATCAAAACGTTTGCACCTTTATCGAAACACTCAAGCAGTTTCCAACAATCATGCATGAAGTCTCAAAACGAAATTTTCTGTGGATGCGCTCCAATCCACTCGATATGATTGATACCGATAAAATCAATCAATTTCGCGAATTACTCTCTGATAACAAAAGCCTTCACACCCTCGATCAAATCACTGCTTTTCGAAACACCTATGATATGAACTACTATCCCTATCCTGATGGTGAAAAAGAATATTTTCCTTCCGATGTCCCCATATTGGACAATCTTACCTCAGTACGGTTTATCGACTGCGGTGCCTATATCGGTGATACAGTTGCCGATCTTATGAAGACCAAAAAATCCATCGAATCTGTTGTCTCTTTTGAACCCGACAAACAAAACTTTCAAAAACTTCTCTCTGAAACAAAAAAACATCAAGGGCAATTCATTACTCTAAACGCAGGAGTATGGTCAACAAACACTCTGGTAAATTTTAGTAATGACAACTCAAGTTTCAGTAAAATCGGGAAAGATGGGAGCTTTATTCCCGTCATGGCGTTGGATCAAACCGTTTTTTCTGCTCAACCAAATTACATCAAAATGGATATAGAAGGGGCTGAGCAAGAAGCATTAAAAGGCTCTCGTGAAATCATACAAACGCATTCACCCCATTTGGCTATTTGTCTTTATCATCGCCCCCAAGACCTTTGGGAAATACCCTTAATGATTCACGAAATGAATCCCCATTATTCTATGTATCTGCGAGTACATGAGCACATGGGACTCAGCACTGTCTTATACTGTATTCCAAAATCAGGAGCCTTGAATGACTAAACGCCCGCTAAGACTCGGATTCATCGGTGGCGGATTAGGTTCGATTGCAGGAAATACTCACTATGCTGCGGCAACAATGGATGGACTCTATCGATTACATACAGGAGCATTTAGCACACATCCCTTAACTAACCAAGAAACTGCTGACCTATGGCACATCGATCCTTCCTACGACTCATGGATGACCATGATCGATAAAGAGACTCAAAATATTGATGCGTGTGTTATCCTGACACCGACACCTACCCACGCACCCATTGTAAAAGAACTTCTGAAACGAAAAATTCCTATTATCTGTGAAAAAGCTTTTGTTGCTTCGCTCGCAGAAGCCGATGAGCTTAAAGCGCTCTACAACCCCTCTGAGCATTTTATGCAGGTTACCTATAACTATACCGGCTATCCTCTTATTCGAGAGCTCAGAGAGCGTATCTTAAACGATGAACTAGGGGAAATCATCAACATTCGCCTCGAAATGCCTCAAGAGAGCTTTTTACGTCCGCCGGTGAGTCAAAAATACCCTCAAGCTTGGCGGCTAAAAGATGATTACATCCCCACAATTTGTCTGGACTTAGGGGTTCATATTCAACACATGGCATCGTTTCTAACGGGTATGGATCCCATCAGGGTAATGGGAAAAATGGATACATTTTCTCATTATGGGGTTGTCGATAATGTCGATGTATTTATGGAATACCCATCGGGCGCAACGGGTCAGCTATGGATGAGCAAGACCGCACTTGGGCATCGAAATGGACTTGCCGTTCACATTTACGGAACAAAAGCATCTGCACATTGGATACAAACGCAACCTGAACAGCTCCAGCTTCATTACTCCAACGGTGAAAAAAAGATCGTCGAGAGAGGAGGAGATACATTGCTGTGCGGG
>Ga0208103_1000555_pt1 | contig 11755 bp, 11 predicted proteins | sample CryBogmetaGMA75M_FD_184550 | JGI IMG/M metagenome (GOLD analysis project Ga0208103, IMG submission 184550) | Freshwater microbial communities from Crystal Bog, Wisconsin, USA - MA7.5M (SPAdes) | ecosystem: Environmental > Aquatic > Freshwater > Lake | place: Crystal Bog, Wisconsin, USA... | reverse complement strand
ATAATCTGGTGCCATAAATTTTTCGTGATTCATAATTACTTGATCATCAACACGGTTGTAGGCTGTCATCGCAGCACCACGTTTGGCCGAACCGTAAAACGCAAACGCTTGTACATGTTTTCCGGTGGTGGATACAACGTCCGCTAAACCTTTTGCACCCGTTACTGCACCTTGACCGGCGCGACTATGCCATCGAATTTCGAGCATGGCTTCTCCCTCTGACTTAAATTTTTAAGCTTGCATTTATCAGTATCTGTATTTTATGTAACTTGCTCTTAAATGTAGCTTTTCGCTTTTGAACAGCCCCAAAAGCATGGTAAAGATGTTACTTTATCCCTTTTTTTGCAATATGGCGTACTGCTTCAAGAACATCTTGCCCAATAGTAAAATCAAATGTTGATAATTGTTCAAAATTATCATACCCGCTTAATACACCAATAGCTTCTACTCCTGCACGCACCGAGCACTCTAAATCCAAACGCGTATCACCTATCATCCATACATTTTCTGTATTCGATTTCATCTGTTCTAAAGCCGTTAAAATAGGTTCTGGATGAGGCTTAGGATTAGCAACATTTTCAAATCCGATCAATACTTCAAAATAGTCCATAACCTCAAAATGTTCCATCAGCTCTCTCGAATAATGTCCTGTTTTTGTTGTTACAATACCCAAACGCGCAAAGGTTGAGGCTTCTTTGATTGCTTCAAGTGCATTAGGGAGCATGAATGTTTTAGCCCTCGAAATTTCTCGATAATGAAGTTTATAGGTACTGACATGAACGCCAATATTTTCACTCGATACACCAACTCTCGCAAACATTGTCTCCAAAGTATGCCCAATTTGTGAAGTAATCATTTCATCATTGAGTTCATCAATTTCACCATGTGTATGAATCGAGTGGTAAAAACTCTCCAAAATTGCTTCCGTAGAGTCAATCAATGTTCCGTCCAAATCAAATAAAATAATCATTTTTTCTCCCAATCAATATAATCTTCCCAAATGCCATTTATTGTTGGTTTTATCCCTGTTATTTTGCGATTATAAACATTAATCGTATTGGGAACTACCAAAAATAAGTACGGATTATCCTGAACAATAGAGGCAAAAATATCCCGCTGTAAATCCGCTGTTTCCTCAGGTTCTGTTGAGTTTTCCATCTTTTCAATAAGACTATTAGTTCGTGAGCTGTGGTAACCGATCATGTTAAATCCTCCCGGAACATCCCCATCGCTGTGCCATATCATATAGGGGTCTGGGGCAAGAGAAAGTCCCCACCCCAAAAGGACGGTTTCAAACTTTTTGGGCATCACTACCGTGTTCAAAAATGCCTGCCACTCCATCACTTTGAGTGTCACTTTTACCCCGACTTTTAAGAGTTGTCGTTGCAGTATCTCTGCTGCGTAGGGGCGAATAGGATTGGAGTTGGACGTAGCAATCTCAAACTCTAGCGGGTGCGCTGCATCATATCCTGCAGATTTTAAAAGTGCTCGTGCTCGTACAATGTCTTGTTGTGGTGCTTTGATACTCTTATTAAACCCTTTGCTCCCCGGTAAAAAAGGACCTGTGCAGACGGATCCGTGATTGAGAAACAAAATATCCACAAGCTCTTGACGATTGATTGCAAGAGACAAGGCTTCACGTACTTTTGGGTCTTGGAATTTTTTCAATCGCAGGTTGAATCCTAGATACGTATAGCTGTGCGAGGGAAGTTCTAAGTGTTGGAATTTTTGATGAAAATTTTTATCCAACTGGCGTTCATACTGCATCGGTTCAAGAGCATCCACGTCAATTTCACCCTTTTTAAGCATCAAAAAGCGGGTCATCGAATCCGCAATAACGTGAAAAACAATAGTATCTATTTTTGCTTTGTGTTCGAAATATGACGGATTCGCAACCAGCTCTATTTGTTTGGAAAACTCTAACTTTTTGAGAATATAAGGACCTGTCCCGATAGGGTGTGTATTAAAACCACTCCCCATAATATCTTTTTCATTCTCTAAAATATGACGTGGGACAATCCCCATCATCCAAATTTCCAACGCTTTAAAATAGGGTTTTGTATAAGTAACACGAACCGTATAGTCATCCAGTGCACGTACCTCTTTCACCACTCTAAAATCAGTCGAATAGGGACTCATTACTTTAGAGGAAGTGATCAGATTGTAGGTAAAAACGACATCGCTTGCAGAAAAAGGTTCTCCATCATGCCATTTAACCCCATGACGAAGTTTAAACTCAATAACGGTTGGGGAAATACGCGTATACGACTGTGCCAAATCCCCGATAACGTTTTGACCGCTTGCATCGTATTTTACCAACGCATTAAAAATAAAATTGGCTATTTCTCCGCTTGCCGAATCGGTTGCAATAAGAGGATTAAGACGAGCTGGATTGGAAGAGGTACTTAAATGCAAGGTTGAAGCAAATAAGGAAAGAGCAAACACGACATAAAGGAATAAATATTTCAATCTCACCTCGTTTTTTTGGGAAAAATTATAGCATTTTGCTTGCTTAAATTATAATCCAGTATGCAAAAACCGTGAGGCAATAGCCACCGCTGCGGTCTCAGAGCGTAAAATCATCGGCAGATTAAAATGGCGGATACGGTGTGAACTGTACGATTTACGCTCAGACTCATCAAAGCCCCCCTCACATCCAATCACCACGACTTCAAAGTTTTCATTTTTATCCAAAACTTCCCCGCCAAAATCAAGAATAACCGCTTCGGGATTTGCATTCAAAAAAGTGCTAAGAGCGGGAATTTCAGAAAGTTCTATAAAAGAGGTTCGTCCGCATTGAATCATGGCGCTCTCCATAATGCGGTTAAAGCGCTCAAAATCGAGTCGGAAATTTCGCTGTGAACGCTTGCAATGGATAAACGTAATTTTTGAAACACCAAGTTCCATCAGCATAGGCAAAGTTTTTTCAATCGTTTTGGGGTCAACGATGCACCATCCGATGTGGAGCTTTTTGGGTGCTTCACAGGGAGAATTCACTGAACCTTCACGGACAAAATAAGCATTGCGCCCATCCGTTTTTTCCAAGCGATAATGATGCGCAACATTCAAAGTATCACGGTGACGAAAAACGATTAAATCACCCAACACATGACGACGTACTTTGATCAGATATTTGTATTCTTCGCCTGAAATAATCAGCTCATCTGAACCTGCTTTTGGATCGAGCATAAACTTCATACGATCATCCAAAGTGTTATACCAAGCAATAGCACCATCTCTATCCCCAAATAACGAAATGCTTTACGTTTGTAAAGAGCAAACGCCCCCTCTTGGGTAATATCGGTACGACGTTTGAGCGTCTTATAGCGCTTGGCTTCCAAAACAATCATCACGATACCCACAATAATCATTGCATCATTGGCAAGGGTAAAATGCAAATGTTTTGCCGCCATCATAATCATCCCCGTCAAAAGAATCAAGGCAATCAACGACGCTGAAATCGGCATAACAATCCGCATCCGTTTAGCGTAACGAATAACCTGCTTACTCAAAGCGAGCATCATGATGTTAAACATCACCACCCCCATCAAAACAATAACTCCGACCGTGTGGATTTCTAATCCCATTGTGTACATAGCTTCCATAAAGGAGATTTTACCCTATTTTGTCTATAATGACTTAAAACGTGGCAAGGGAGTCATATATGGCAGTAACTGTAGAAGAGGCTTTAGCACTTATATACACGCATGCACACCCTTTTGGTAGTGAAATAATCCCTATTGAAAATGCACTTGGACGAGTATTGGGTGAGGAAATCACGGCCTCCCATTGCCTTCCGCCGTACGATAATTCTGCCATGGATGGATACGCTGTTACCATCAGTGATGCGGGTAAAACTCTGACACAATCGTGCGTCATCTTCGCAGGCGATAAAGAGGATATTCGGATGATTGAAGATCAGTGTATCCGTATTATGACCGGTGCCAAAATCCCTCAAGGGTGTGAAGCCATTGTCCCCATCGAGGAAGTGACCCTCATAGACAACAATGTCACCCTCCCCTCTTCCATCAAAGCGTCTCAACACATACGCCTCAAAGGGGAAGACATTCAAGCTGGAACGTTATTGCTAAACAGCGGGACACTGCTTCACGCCCACCATCTCACTTTGCTTGCCTCTCAAGGGCGTACTCACGTGCGAGCCTTTAGATCCCCTCGCATTGCGTTGTTTGCTTCAGGAAATGAGCTTAAAATGCATTTTGAGGTGATTGAATCGCATCAGCTTTACAATACCAATACTCCAACCTTCGCAGCACGCGCACGTGAACTTGGGTGTGATGTTATTTTTACGGGAACGGCTGAGGACACCATGCAAAGCATCCAAAGCCATATCAAAAATGCACTGGATGCCGATTTTATTATCACTTCTGGTGGAGTAAGCGTAGGAGATGCGGATTACACCAAAGAGGCATTTATCACTCTTGGGATGGAAACACTGTTTGAATCGGTCGAAATCAAACCCGGTAAGCCCACCACCTTTGGTCGTATTGGGTCTACCCTCATTCTCAATCTTCCCGGAAATCCGCTTGCTGCTGCGCTGTGTTTTGAGCTCTTTGGTCAAAGTGCGATTATGGCACTTAGTGGTCGAAGCGACAAATATCTCAGCACCATCACCACAAAAATGGGAGAACCTTTTACCATGAAAAAAGGGCGACGCTCCTTAATCCCCGGCTGGTTTGATGGGGTTGCATTTACACCATCACCTGTTTTTGGACCGGGAATGATACTCCCGTTATCACGTGCCAATGGATTTATGATGGTAGATGCAAAGGTAGAAGGATTTAAAGAAGGAGATGAAGTGAAAATCATCCCCACGCGATGGTGTATGAGCGCAGAAAATCAAACGTCGTTAGTGACTTTTTAAACGATTGTAGGATTGGTAAATCCCTCTCCGCTTTTAACTCTCTCCCACAACTTGGGATCATTCCATCCTTGGCATATTTCATCACTAAAATAGATTTTATCGAGTCCAATAAGCCCCATAATATCCGAATAGGCATCTTCACGAAAACATTGTGCGTATCCCGTCTCAGTCTCATGGACGATGATACTGCTCAAACGTACCATTTTTTCTCCATTGACCATTTTAGTAAACCATATCAATTTATCGATCATCACAAAAATAACGCGGCTAAACTGCTCAGCAGAGGGGGAAACCGGAAGTTGTACCCAACGCTGGGAATGACGTTTCATATCGGCAATATACTGCTCATCGTCCCCATCCCAAAGGGCAATAGAGTGATCAAAACTGTCAATAAGCTCTTTCATCCCCTGCTTCATCAATCCAAAATCGTACACCATCTGACCATTGTCAAGATACTGCGATTCAAACAACACTTCCACTTTATACGAATGCCCATGCAAAGAAGCACGACAACGCTGAGTTGAGCAGCCTCGAACAATATGGGCGTTTTCAAATTTGAATGATTTTCTGATTATCACTGTAGTTCCTATTCTATCAAAAGCTTATTTTGTAACCCTAAACATCAATACAGGCTACACGAATGATTGCAATAAGCAGCAGCTCATTCTCACGAAGATATATTACCCAATAATTTCTAACACGTTTACAAAACTTCCCTTTGTGCTTTCCTTTGAGTGCTTTATCTCCCGTAAAACTACCTAATTGGAGATCTAAAATTTTATTGGCAATAAGATTTTTTACCTCATGCTTGAGTTTTAAAAACTCTTATTGTGCCTCTCTCTCAAATGCGACTTTAAACATTAATTCCAGCTGATTTAAATACTTCTTCAAGAGAGACAAGAGATGATTTTTCACTTTTGAGGTTGTCGATACGCTTATCTCCCACCATTTCATCCAATGTCTCAATTATCTCTTTTTCGAGACGAATATTAATCGCTTGCTTCATCATCAAGCTCTTTTGATTATGTTGTAGATATAATTGTAGTGTTTTAAAGGAGGGGTGTCAAGGTTCTGTTACGAAGCAACACCCTTTCTTATAAAGTAAATCAAGAGCAATCCTGAAGATTGTTCGGGAAAAACTTCTCATTCTTTTTTCTGATTCTTTCAAGAATTATATGATCTAATCAAACTCTCCAAAGAGAAAATCCAAAACGTAAAACCCTTTAGTGCCCCACTCTCTTTTGACGCTCTTCAATAAGCATTGAACTCAATACATTAACAACCTCACGACTAGCACTTTCAGCATCTTTAAAATGGCTCATAACATTTTTAGACTCTTGCCCGCATGTACCGGATGCTACACACTGCACTGCCGCTATGATATGATCATGCACCGCTTTATGAGGAGCTTCAAGTCGTCTAAAACTTTGTGTTTGACCGAAAACATCTGCACCCTTACCACCATCTGCCCATTTACCCAAACGGCAATGGTGATGATCAACAAACTCGCTCTCCAATTTGGAAGAAAAAACAGTTTTATATCCTTTGGCTTTAAAGAGTAAGTGATCGAGCTTTGCCAAGACCATAAAGACTGAATAAAGTACATTGGTTGAGTCGGTATCAATCACTTTGGTTCGTACACTTAAATCTGCTATGGTAGCACGAAATTGTTCCAGCTTATTACTGGATACAGATGAAATACTCTCCATCGCACTGGAGCGTTCATAAATCTCTACGGCATTTTGCTTGAGACTTTGAATACTCATAGCTACCTCTTGAGTTGCTTTTTGAGTGCGTTCAGCCAACTTTCGAACTTCATCCGCAACCACCGCGAATCCACGACCATGCTCACCTGCACGCGCTGCTTCGATAGCAGCATTAAGCGCTAAAAGATTGGTCTGATCTGAGATGTCTTTAATCAAATTAATCACAGAACTAATCGACACGACACTCTCATTAAGCTGCGAAACGGACCCAAAGTTATCCGTAATATTGCTTACAAGCTCTTGCTGTGTTTGTAAAAGCTCGCTAACCTCATCGTTAATCTCTGTCGCATTAGAACGATTATCTTTATTTAACACTTCTATATCTTCTAAATGTTGTACATTCTCCGCCAAATCACTTTGCAATAAAGACAAATCATGCTGACATGCATTCGTTAAACCTTCTGTCAAAGTGCGTATAAGCTCGAACATAACTGCATTATTTTTATATTCTATATTTTCACTTTGAAGCTTTTCAACCTCGCGTTCAAGCGTACTATTTTTACTCTCAAGTTCTGCTATTCTTCTTTTTAATGGTTCAATATCGATAGTGAGTTGCTTGCTTCCAAAAAACATTAATATCCTTGTAGTGATTGTAGTGATTGTAGTGATTGTAGTGATTGTAGTGATATTAATATAAGTAATATAAAAATAAGCTGAATTAATAAAGGAAAAAGAGGAAGAGCTGGATTCCCACCTTCGCGGGAATGACAGTTGTAACGATTAACGTTTAGAGAATTGAGGTGAACGACGTGCTTTACGAAGACCTGGTTTCTTACGTTCAACGATACGTGAATCACGAGTAAGCATACCGTAAGGCTTCAATACAGCACGAAATGCTGGATCAAAAGTACAAAGTGCTTTCGAGATACCGTGACGAAGTGCGTCTGATTGACCTGAAAATCCGCCACCGGTTGTGGTTGCGTTAATATCAACAGATGTGTCTTGTTTTGTAAGTGAAAGAGGTTGCGTTACACGCAATTTTTTCGCTTCAAGACCACCAAGCCATGCGTCAAGTGAAAGACCATTAACGGTAATTTTACCACTACCTGGAGTCAACCATACTTTAGCGATCGATGTTTTTCTTTTGCCAGTTGCATATGTTTTTGCCATGGTTTATCCTTACTTAGCGATCTGTGCAGAGTGAGGGTGCTCAGCATCTGCATAGACTTTTAGTTTTTTCAACATTGCGCGACCTAATTTTGTCTTAGGAAGCATTCCGCGAGCTGCGAGTTTGAAGAGTTTTTCTGGGTTTGTCGCCAAAAGCTCTGTCATTTTTACACTTTTAACGCTACCGAAGTAACCGCTGTGCGTATGGTATTCTTTGTTTGCCAATTTACCGCCACCGTTGATTACGATTTTAGATGCGTTAACGATAACAACGAAGTCACCACAGTCAATGTTTGGAGTAAAATAAGGTTTATCTTTTCCACGAAGACGAGCAGCAACATCTGTCATTAAACGACCAAATGTTTTCCCCTCAGCGTCGATCAAAACCCATTTACGGTCGATTTGCTCAGGTGTTGCAATTTTAGTAAATTTCATCGTGAGCCTCCTTTTTAAGTCTTTTAGTGGCGAAATTGTACCCTTTTAAACTTATAATATACTTAAATTAAGTTTTCTATAAGCACAGTTGTTGCCCTACTTTTTGCCATACACACGTTTCATCACGTACATAACAAATATAGCCTTTTACTTCACCACCTAAAAACAAAGCTACTGCATCCATGTAGTTTTTTACTTGATTGACATGCTCATCACTTTTTTCTTCACCGCTTTTATAATCGATAACTATCCAATATCCCTCATCATGTTCTATGAGCAAATCAATAATTCGCTTTTGACCCTGATGGTAAAAAGCTTGTTCTTTATAGCTTTTCCCACGCGTCAAAAAACAAAACTGTGGATCCTCAATAAGAGCATGCAGCGTTTGTCGCAACTGTTGTATTTTTACTTCACCAATGTTCATCCCATATCGTTTTCGAGTTGATTCAAGGGCAATTTTAAGGGATTCGATCTCAAAATTTTCCATCATCTCTAGCGCGTAATGGAGTGCAAGACCATAATTAATCGCATCATAATCCACAATAGCATTTTTTTCTGGCTTCGCTACATCACTTTGTTTTCCATATCCTATGCACTTGATTTCAACAGGTTTTAATGGCTGGACTTGCACAAGAGATGTTGTTTCAAACAGATACTCTCCCCATCGTCCCTCACTAAGTCCCAACGGTTCAAACCAAGAACTTTTGGGCTTTGCAATGATGGTGAGCGACTGTACTGCCCTTGTTAATGCGACATAGAGGGCATTGAGCTGATCGCTTTTTTCAAGCTGTTTCTCTTTTTCTAAACCCTTTTTGTAAACATCATCCAATTCCTCTCGACCCTTGGTTCGGATAAACATCCTCTCAAGATGGATTCCGTCATATTCATACAAGATGAAATCATTACGGCTTTTTATCTGTCCCAATCTATCCAACACAATAACATGCTCAAACTCAAGCCCTTTAGATTTATGCACCGTCATAATTCTTATACCATGTAAGTCACTTTGAGGAGAAGAAGCTTCAAGCCGATCTATCTCAAAAATAACCGCCTCTATATCTGCATACTGACTTAATTTTTCGACAAACAATAAAGCACTCTTATCCCCAATATTGTGCTTAAGAATAAATTCAACACACTGGTTTTGAACCTCAATAATTAACTGGCGTTGTATATTCTCGTCCCCAAGCAATGCCGCACAGTTTTGACGATAAATTTCATTGCCAAAATAGCAATAACGAAAATATTCAATGATAGCACGTACACTTCGTTGATGAATAAGCCGTGAAGTCGCTTCACTTACTACTGGTATTGCGTGTTCTTCAAGAAGCTCTTGTACACGTGCAGCATCCGAATTCGTACCGCACAAAATGGCAATATCATCGTCATTCACACCAACTTGACGCAATACTTCAATCTGCTTTATCAAGATGTTGAGCGGTTCCTCATCGATATATACCTCAACCAATCCACCACTTTTCGTAACAGGAGAGGATTGGGAAATATACCGCTCCATTATCTCACTAAATACACGATTTACAAATTCTACTACCTGTACCTTAGAGCGATAATTGACTTCCAGAGGTCGCACCTGAACGTCAAAATGTTCTGCCACTTGATAAAAAAGGGCACTTACCCCTCCCCTGAAACGGTATATCGATTGTTTGACATCCCCTACAAAAAAGAAACTCCCACCCTCATTGACACCAACTCCTGCGGCAATCTCTTCGATAAGCGGTCGTAAAATATCAAACTGTATCACGCTCGTGTCTTGAAACTCATCCAAAAGCAGATGTTTCATCGACGCATCAAGTCTGAAATAGAGAAATTCACTTTCCAATTTTCCCCGCAGCAAATCATGCACCATCAATGTAATATCATCGAATGTAAGCTCGTTATTTTGAACGATCAGCGCATGACGGCTCTTGATGTAAATCTTCAAAATACGATTTAAAGCACTCAAAAGCTGGGCTTCGCGGTATCGCATTTGAATAAGCACGGCTTCTTGGATATTATGTAATAACTCATCCATTTTAGGCTCATAGATTTTTTTAAAGTCCCAATACTCCAAACTTGGCTTAAAAATCCACGACTTTTTCAAAAGATCCTCATAATCTTCAATGAGCATCGTCTTACGCGAGCGATCACTCAATGGTTTGCTAAGTAGCAATTGGGACAGCTCACTTGCATACGCCATGGCATGGGATATAGGATCAAAAGTCAATGAAGGCTGAGGAATATCCAAACTTTCAAGCTCTTTGTGTTTTGCATAAAGAGTTGAAAGGAGCGTAAACATATCTTCAAGCCGTTTGGAACTTAATTGCGAGAGATTAGTGAGCGTTCTCATCTCTCCCTCAATCTCCACCTCATGCAAAAAACGTTTCAAAAACTTCACTTCATGATGCGCATTGGAAGCAGTAAACGTCGGCATAATTCCTGCATTAAGGGCAAATTTACGCAAAATACTCCCAAAAAAAGTATCAATCGTCGAAATTTTCATATCCGAGCGAAGCAGTTTCCACAAGACTTTATCTCGTAGATTTAAAATTTCATTTTCACTTAAACCGCTTACTTTGGCTATTTCAGCCAATTCACCCCGTTTTTCTAATGCGTGCAGTGTCTCTACAACACGAGTCCGCATCTCGTTGGCAGCTTTGTTCGTAAAGGTCAATGCCGTAATGGTTTCAACCTCTTCTCCCATAAAAAGTAAACTCAAATAACGAACGACGAGATTAAACGTTTTTCCGCTTCCGGCACTCGCTTCATACGCTAAAAATGGTTCAAAAGTACTCATCTACAGCTCCCTTTCACACAATAGAGCATAAGGACAGTATCGGCACTGCTTCAAATCCTCCGTCATTTCCCAAATCCACGTTTTTTGGTGTGCTAAACTCCGCAAAATTTCGTGTAATTTTTCAATCTTTTCCTCTAAAAACTGCTCATAAAAAACTTTTCCTGTTTTTAAGTCATAGTATCCGCAGCGACTGACATTTCCAAACTCTTGGGCAAGCACTCCATAAATCGCGAGTTGATAATCCACATCGCTCACTTTTGGTTCACTGGTTGTATCGGCGAAATTACCAGTTTTGTAATCCAACACTTCTAATCCATCAAGCGCACGGTCAATCCTATCAATTCTACCAACAAGCTCAATCCCCTCAATCACTCTTCGAGCATCTTTTTCATGATACAAAACACGATTACCTGACGAAAATCTCTCTATCTCATTGAAGTAAAAAGGGGTTAATTTTTCAATCCACAACGCCTCAACATAGCGCGCCATCGCATCACTCGCTTCGTGTTCCCCTAAAACCTTTATAATGGCTGTTTTAATCTCATCGGACGAATCATAATGATCGCTGGTCATATAAATTTTTTCCATAGCCGCATGAAGACGATTTCCAATATCTCGCTCACGACTTAAATCTTGGGGTTGCTCATGCTCTTTTATTTTTAAAATATATTTAGTAAAAAACTGTCGTTTGCACGTTAAAAAACTCTTTAGAGCGCTCGCAGAAAAAGGGTGTGCGCAAAAATCATAGTCACTCTCATAACACTCAACATG
>Ga0208103_1000550_pt1 | contig 11846 bp, 6 predicted proteins | sample CryBogmetaGMA75M_FD_184550 | JGI IMG/M metagenome (GOLD analysis project Ga0208103, IMG submission 184550) | Freshwater microbial communities from Crystal Bog, Wisconsin, USA - MA7.5M (SPAdes) | ecosystem: Environmental > Aquatic > Freshwater > Lake | place: Crystal Bog, Wisconsin, USA... | reverse complement strand
AAATACTTCCTTTGGTTGATCTGGTATTTTTGCCATTTTATGCACCTGATTAATGAATTAGTAATCTCCACCGGCTCCACCGCCGCCACTGCCACCACCGCCAAAGCCACCAAAACCACCGCTAAAACCACCGCCACCACGTCCTCCTCCGCTTAATAACAAAAGTAATATCCAGGGAAGCATTCTTCGGCCTGTTTTTGTGCCTAAGAGGAGCGCCGCAATAATTAAAAAAATTATAATTTCGGTGACGCCGACACCTTTTTTCCCGCCACGCGCTTTAGGGCGATAAGGTGCGGGTGATCCGCTAAGTTGAACACCGGCATCTTTCGCTATATAAGAGCTGCAAGCATACATGGTATCATAAAAAGCCTTTCCATAATTACCTGCTTGGAGTTGTGGCTTTAGATACGTATCCCGGATTTCCCCGACTAGACCATCAGGCAAAATTCCCTCTACGCCATAGCCGGTTTCAATACGAATTTTTCGTTCCTTAACCGTCAAAAATATTAAAACGCCCTTGTCTTCACCCTTTTTCCCGATACCCCAAGCTTTATAAAGGCCATTAACATAAAGACTGATTTCTTCTTTTTCTCCGATAGCAGGGACAGTTACCACAACAACCGCCGTGCCTGTTTTCTGTAAAACTTCACGCGCCAAGGCTTCCATTTTGGCGGCGTTATCCTGATCAATAATATTGGCAAAATCATTCACAGCTCCCCGTGGAGCCGGATACTTTTCGGCTGCAAATGCATAAAAATTGGATAGCACAAAAAACAGCGCAATCCAAACAGCTAATATTATTTTAAATTTACCATGAAATGATGTAATTAAATTATTTTTCACAAATTACCAAAGCGTTTTTAATTTTTCCGCGAAGTGACTATTGCGTAAAGATTACTGCCTGTCAAGCGGCAAATATGACAGGATAAATATACATAAAACAAATGTCACTTCCTTATGTTATTGCCTTGAAAATGCAATGAGACAAGGGAATCCAGGAAACAAACGGTAGAAAATAGCCAATAAAAAAGGGAAGATCAAGACATACTTCTATCTCTTTTAGTGTTGCCAATCGCCGGGCATCAAATCTAAAAGTACAAAGAGATTACTTAACTGCAATGGATGTGATTATGCAACAAACGGCTGGAAAACCCAATAATACTCGACGCAAGGACAAAGATATGAATATTTAAATAGCATGTAACAATTTAACTTCAATAAGAAAATCAGATTATGTTACGTAGAACATCTACAACTCAGTAGTTTTCGATTTGGTATTAAAGTGAGGATTACCGATTGAACTACACTTGAGGCTATGCCTCCAAACAAACTCTGTCTTTTCCGTTATTCTTCGCCTGATACATAAGCTGATCAACCCGATTGACAAAGACCTTAATTTCTTCCTTTGGCTTATACTGTGCAAGCCCGATGCTCGCTGTCATATGAATGTCTTGACCTGGCGCCGGAGAAAAAATCTCTTCCTTAAATTCTGTTCTTATTCTTTCCGCTGAAACGGCGGCATCCTTGCTTGTGGTCATAGGCAGGAGGACCGTAAATTCTTCGCCGCCATAACGATAGGCGGAATCTGTCTGGCGCAGACATCTTTTAATCACCTGGCCGAGTCGCAATAAAACTTGGTCTCCCTCGATATGATCATAAGTGTCGTTGAATACCTTGAAATTATCAAGATCAAGTAGCAGAAGGGTCAAAGGCTGTCCATGGCGGTTCGACCGCTCTATTTCGGTTTTAAGCTGAAGGTAAAAATGCCGGGAATTGTAAAGCTGCGTGAGGCCATCGATAATACTGAGTTCATGGTATCTTTCTTCGCTCTTTCTCAGTGCTTCCTCCGCCTGTTTTTGTTCGGTGATGTCTTTCACGCTCCCAATAATCGCCAATGGTGTTCCATCCGCATCCCGCACGACGGTGAATTGATCATGACACCAGCGATACGTACCCTCTTTGTGTCTGAAACGATATTTCATATGATAAGCCGTGCCAACAGCGCCGGAATTGGACTCTGTTATCACGCGTCCGAGCTCAGACAAATCGTCTGGGTGAATTAGAGCCATAAGGTCTTTCATGGGCAAATTTTTCATCTCGTCAACGGTATAACCGTAATTTTTGGCGAAGCTGGGGCTCAAATATTCATAGCTATCGGTTTGTAAATTACGTTTGTAAGACACATCCAGCGAATTATCCAACACCTCCTGAAAATGCGCCTCACTTTCCCGCAACTTTGCCTCGGTTCTCAGCAGCTCCTCTGTTTTTCTAAACAGAGAAACCTTTCTCAGATAAACAAGAACAGAGGCGCACAGGAGGAGCAACAGGAAGGAAACCACACCCAGTTCGACAAAACGTTGGAACTCCGACCGGAGAATGTCGCTTTGTGTTCTCCCAACAATAATCGACCAGCCTGTTATCCCCACGGGAACAACAAAGAGATCAATCTTCTCCCCGATGTCCTGCGGATTCTTAATTTCAATCTGCTGCTGCTTCTCCTTTAGCGCTTTTTCTATGGACGGGAAAAATGGATGATTCATAATGTTTCCCTGGTAAGAATATAATATATTACTGTAAAGGATTTGCCCCGCCTGGTCGATTACAGTCACGCGCGTATGAGGGCTAAAAGGCACCCGCTTGATAATGTCATTAATAAAACTAAGACGTTGGGAGGTTGCCAGTATCCCGATGACCATTTCTTTTTCATCGATTATAGGAACACAAACGGCGGCTGCCAGCGGTTTGTCCCCGACGATCAGCTTGAATACATTGGAAATGTATGGTTTCCAGCGAGCACTGGTTCCTTGATACCAGTCGCGGCTGGACAGGTCTTTGCCGATTGCTTCCGGAAATACCGGGAAATTTGCCCAGAGAACGCCGCGCTTATCAGTCACGAAGGTCAGGTCTATTTCTCCATTCTTTTTGAGGTCGGACAAGTGCCTGTGAACGCCCGCCACATCCTTATGCTTCACGGCATTGACTAACAGGGGCCGGCGGGCATAGGACTGGAGGATTCCTACGGTCGCATTGTTGTGTTCCATGATGACATCGGCCAGCAGATTTGCGGTTACCTTGTCACTGGTCAGGGCATCGTCCCTTGCGTCATCAAAATGCCGGAAACTAAGGAATATGGCGGTTCCAAGAATTAGAATGAATAGGACAACAGCTGCAATTATGATGGAAGAAGATTGGGCAAACCAATCGATAGGTTGTTTATCACCGGACTGAGGCAAATCAGTTAAAGAATGCAAGTCGTGCGTTTTCGTGGACATAATAGCCTCTTAATTGTCTTTTGCCACCTACAAATCAACAACTTTCAATTTGAAATTGGAGTAAGGATTGCCACTTGTAATCAGGTTACTTCCATTTTAAAACCTTTTTCCCTAAATAAGCTTAGGCAGACATCTACGACAGCTTCGTCGTAAAGGATTCCTTTGTTCTTCTCGATTTCTTCCAGCGCTGCGTCAATTCCCAAGGCGGGACGATAAGGTCTGTGTGAGGCCATGGCTTCCACAACATCGGCAACAATGAGAATACGGGCTTCCATAAGAATGTCATTGCCTTTCAGATTTCTTGGATAACCTGATCCATCAGTTCGTTCATGGTGCTGGTAAACAATCTCTGCCAGGGGCCAGGGCGACTCTACGTTTTTAAGTATCTCGTATCCGCTCAGGGAGTGCGCTTTAATTAACGAAAACTCAATTTCAGACAGTTTTGTCGGCTTGGACAATATCTCCGCAGGTAAGGATAATTTCCCTATGTCATGGATGGAAGCGGCCATGCGGATGCCTTCAATCTTTTCATGTGAAAGTCCCATATCGGTGGCGATGGCATTGGCAAGACCCGCAGAACGGATATGGTGACCTGCCGTATATGGATCTCTGATTTCAACAGCGGATGCCATAACCTGGATGGTTGCGCTTACTGCCTTCCTTAGACTTTCGAGGGTATCTTTAAGTTTTTCCTCCGTCTGCTTGCGGTCGGTGATGTCGGTATTTAAACCAATCATACGGAGCGGCTTCCCTTCCTCATCTCGAAGCACGAGTCCGTTTGCTTTAACGTTGACTACTACCCCGTCAGGATGCAGGACACGGAAGTCCGTGTCAAAATCCCGTTCCCCATGCAAGGCTGCCTGGCATTCCTCAGTTGCCCTGGAAGAATCATCAGGGTGCAGTCCCTTTTCCCAAGCTTCAATTCCTCCGCGAAAATTCTCACGTGTGAGTCCGTACAGTTCAAGCATCCGGTCATCCCATTTCATTTCGTTCGTCTGAAGGTTCCAGTCCCAAACCCCAGCCTTTGCGGAAACTGTGGCCAGTTGAAGGCGTTCGGTGACTTCATGTATCTTTTCCTCCGCCAGCATGCGATCGGTGATGTCATGAATGACCGAAAAGAGGATTGTCTCGTTGCGGGTGATAATCGGCGAAGAATGTACCTCAACATTTCTGACTTCTCCGCTGGCAAGGCGGTGGGGGAAGATGAAATAGTTACGTTTTTCCTCAGTCGCCAGGGTTCGTTGATGCGCTACTTCTTCGGCAGGCAGGGTATTGATTTCCTGGATGGTCATTTGACAGAGTCGCTCTTTTGAATATCCGTAAAACCTCGTTGCAGCGAGGTTGGCGTCGCGGATTGCACCGGTCTTTTGATCAATCAAAAACATAATCGCATCATGTCCGCGGAACATGGTACGGAAGCGTTCCTCGCTTTCACGCAGCTCCGCCTCCGCCCGTTTACGCTCGGTGATGTCACGAATATTGCATTGTGCAAATTTTGCCTTGTCAACGAGATATGTATCCGCATAGATATCCTGCCCGGACTTGGTTTTTACCGGAACATCATAGTAACGAAGAATGCCTCTCTCGTTCAAATTTTTCATTGTTATTTGGAAATCACCATTGTCGATTATAAGACCGATGTCCTGAAGTTTATTTCCTATGATCTCTCTTGCGGAATAGCCCAACATCTTCTCGACAGACGGATTAATATGAGCTATCTTCCCTTCATTTTTTTCAATAAGCACAATTCCGTCGTTTGCAGTTTCAAAAAGAAGCCTATACTGCTCTTCGGAGTCACTTAATCTTTTTTCCAGTTGCTTGCGCTCGGTGATGTCGCGGGTTATTGTGGATGCGCCTGAAATCCTGCCTTCAGCATCGTGAACGACTGAAACGGTAATGGACACGTAAATATCTTGTCCATCTTTTCTTTGCCGCACAGTTTCATAGTTCTCAATCCCTTCTCCCAACTTTATCTTGCTAAGAATCTCGATCATCTCGTCTGGAAGTTCAGGCGGAATAAGGACTGAAATTGATTTGCCAATAATCTCGCTTTTAGTGTAGCCGTAGATTTTTTCCGCACCTTTATTCCAGCTAGTAATAATCCCATCCAAACTTTTACCAATAATCGCATCTTTAGAAGACTCCACTATGGCGGCAAGTAGCAATTTCTCTTCGCTCAACCTACGCTCGGTAATATCCTCGATGGCCAGGAGTATGATCTTGGAGTCGATATCTTTCCGATATATTTGGCGGGCATTGAGCAGCATGATTTTCTGACCGATGTCCTGGAATTTATGGGCAACCTCGAAGCCGTCAAATGCTTCTTTTTTAGGAAGGATATCTTCAAGCAGTTCCCGCAGTTTGGGGATGTCCCATTGTTTGTTCCCCAGGTCATAGATGAAACTTCCGATGGTCTTACCGGGAATTACTTTAAAAGTTGTGTAAAAGTTTTTGTTTGCCGAGATTATTTTCAGATTCTCATCCATGACCAAAAGTGGCTCTCGAACAGTTTCTACAATACTTTCGGCATAACGTCTGGCTTCCCGAGCCACAAGGTCTGCCGATTTACTTCCGGTTATTGTTTTTTTCAGCTTGACATTTTGCGAACGCAATTTCGTCAGTTCATCAATGATTGGGGGGGGGTACTGCTGAGCCTATCTAAAAATTTGACTTTGTCATTGATTTTTTTAACCATTGATCTCACACGTGTGATAACTAAAGATGGTTAAAGTTACGAGTATCTATAACTGTACGCCTCAAACTATGATTGCATTGTACTCTGTCATAATAAAAAGTCAAATTTATTTTTGGGCATTAGGATGCTGTTTGCCGGTTTATATCATCAACTTTTTATCACTTATCCTGCCTGCTGACTTCAGTCAATAAGGATTAACACTTGAAATAAAGTATTTTTGATAAAATTGCCTGATGCTACATTACAGGAAGGATTACTTTCTAAACCCATCTGCAAAGCGATGTTTTTGTGTCTTGACAATGATGTAAGGATTATCACTTATAATCGATATTTTTTAGATTGTGCAAAGTCATTGTGGAAACCTCCACAATTCAAATACCGATGAATTAACTACAGAAGAAAGGTTTCCAGAATCCTTACTGCCGTGAGAAATACTTATAATAGGACAGGACAAAACTTTCGGCTATCTTTGTTGGCGGAGTTTGCCCGGCACATGATTGGGGTCATCGGCTCCTCGATATATGATGTATAGTGTGTTTGCTCATACTCGATGATGGTCAAGGGCTTACTTAAAAAGCGGGTATCACTAAGATATCCGATGAGGAGCATTTCAAAATGGACACCGTTAGCTAAAATCTGGCGAAGTCCGAAGTGTAAATAGCCGAAGATAACCAAAATACATTATTAGTAGACATGTCTGTAATGATATGATTAAAGAATTGACAATTATAAAAATGCAAAATTATTTATAATTGTGAGACAGAGAAAAGAAATATATCATCATAATCTAAAATGGAGGTGGATTCTATGTCTGAAGGAAAAGGTTTTAAGAAAAAAACTCTTATTGCGGCAGTAATAGTAGCAGCATGGCTTTGCGTAACTATAGTCGTACTGGGAATTTTCAAGATACACCATGTATGGCCGGCACTTCTGACTCTCTTGTTTTTCTTTGAAAAGGGAGGAGATGTTAAAAATTTGCCTAATATTTTCGTTGGTGCAGTGGTTGGACTTTTATTGGCGGCGCTTGTGCCAATAGCAGTTGAAGCAATAGCACCCACCGTTGGCGTACTGGGTGGATCACTTATAGTTGTATTTATTTTGGTTTTCTTGATAATCGCCCTAGGCGATATTGCCCACATGTTTTTTAATAACTACGCATTCGTATATTTTACAATTGCTTTAATTTTCGGGAAAGAGCAATTGACTGTTCAATGGCTGATTGTGCTCGTGGCTGGTGGAATATTCTTTACAGGGGGTGTATTAGTTTTTGCCAAGCTTCTTGGAATGAGCACAGAGATAGAAACTAAAAAATAATCTAACACTAAAATTTATTATAACAATATTTCATATAAAGGCGGCAGCAATTACTGCCGCCTTTATTATTGGGGGAAGTAGAAGTACGAGCGGACTTGTGTATCAATGAAATATTGACCATAAAATAAAAGGTTGAGTGCCGATGATTGTCGGGTAGTAATTGTGTTTATTGCGGATTGTAATGCTGAATTTTTGTCGATGTTGACATTTTACTGACTACAGGAAGCAGTGCTTACTGACAAGATCTACCAAATGAGCAATTATCGAATAAAAAATTTAGTGATGATTGCCACATGAACAACTTCTCGTTAATACTTGTTAATTCTCTTGACCAGCATTTAACTTAAAAATACATCATCTAAAATTGATCTTGCACGGGTTGTGATTAGATACTAAAAGACGTAAACTATGCACCCAAAAATAATTTTAATTCATCCACCGCTTACCAAGCCATCAGAACCGCCAGCCGGTATCGCTAAGCTATCCTCATGCCTTACAGCAAATGGCATTGAGCATTGTGTGATTGACGCCAATCTTGAAGGTATTCTCTACCTGCTTAAGGATGTTTCCAATAACAATACAACGGCCGGTCGCTGGACAGCGCGCGCCTGTAAAAACATGGAGAGCAATCTTGCCGCGCTGCAAGATATCGCCACCTATCAAAGCCCAAGCCGCTACCAGCGGTCAGTTGCGGATATCAATCACCTGCTGAATCTGGCTGGGAAATCTTGCCAGATGGATCTTTCACTTGCCGATTATCGCGATCCATCTCTGTCTCCAGTAAAGAGCATCGACTTAGTATTCGCCGCGAAGAATCCGCAAATCAATGTATTCTATCCTTACTTTCAACATCGTCTGAAAAATGCACTGGAGGAAAATTCGGAATTTGTCGGGTTTTCTTTAAACTATTTGAGCCAGGCGCTTTGCACTTTTGCCATGATCGGCTTTGTTAAGCAAATTGCGCCAAGGCAAAAGATCATATTAGGCGGAACTCTGATAACTTCGTGGATAAAACTTGGCATCCACAAAGATATTTTTCAGAGACTTGTTGATGAAATGGTCGCTGGTCCCGGCGAAGAAAAATTACTGGAACTTCTGGGCGTAAAAGAAGGCTTCAACAACTCTCCACCCGATTACAGCGGTTTCCCAATTACTGAATACTTTTCGCCCGGTGTGATTCTGCCTTATAGCAGCGCTTCCGGATGCTACTGGCACAAATGTGCTTTTTGCCCGGAAAAAGCGGAAGGCAATGACTATTTGCCTTTGGAAGGCTCTCGGGTAACTCAAGAGCTGCAGGAGTTGACAAGGCAGTTGAGTCCAGCACTAATTCATATTCTGGATAGCTCAATTTCTCCGTCATTGCTGAAAGCTCTTTCGCAAAGGCCGCCGGGCGCGCCGTGGTATGGTTTTACCAGGATCACAGAACATTTGGCTGATGCTGATTTTTGCTTATCGTTGAAACGCAGCGGCTGTACTATACTTAAATTAGGAATTGAATCCGGCGATCAGGAAGTGCTTGATCAGCTCAACAAAGGAATTGATTTGGCGACAGCTTCAGCAGCTTTGAAAGCACTGAAAAGAGCAGGCATTGCCACATATTGTTATTTTCTGTTAGGCACACCGCCGGAGAATGAAGAAAGTGCATTAAAAACTTTGGATTTTGTCAGCCGCCATTTCGACTTTATTGACTTTTTGAATCTGGCTATTTTCAATCTGCCTGTACTGAGCGAAGATGCACAATCCTTGAAAACACGTGATTTTTATGAAGGAGACTTATCGCTTTATCGCGACTTCGAGCATCCACTGGGTTGGCATCGTACTTTGGTACGGAATTTTCTGGAGAAGACTTTTAAAAAGCATCAGGCCATTGCGCCAATAGTTCAGCGCGCGCCGGAATTTTTTACCTCCAACCACGCACCTTTTTTTGTTTTGAACAAAAACCATTAATTATCCGCTGCTTTAAAGCGAACTGAAAACAAACTTCATTTTTTTCAATAAAGATTACTTTCCGCTATTGACAAAGCCTAAATGTTGTAGTTAATAGAAAACACAACACCACATGTAGTGCTTATTATTAATCATGCCATACCCTCAGGAGCTAAACTCAATGCAAAAAAAGGCTTACACACCGATTGTCCCGAATTTAACGGAAAACGCCATCACGGTTCTGGAGCGGCGTTATCTAAAACGTGATAAGGAAGGGAAAATTCTGGAGACTCCCAGCCAGATGTTCAGGCGTGTAGCCGATACCATTGCCGCGGCCGATAAAAAATTTAATGAAAAGGCTGATACGGCTCAAATCGCTGAAGACTTTTATCGAATAATGAGCAATCTGGAATTCCTGCCCAACTCACCCACCTTAATGAATGCCGGCCGGGAACTAGGTCAACTATCAGCCTGTTTTGTTTTGCCTGTGGGCGATTCCATGGAAGAGATATTTGACGCGGTTAAATATACCGCCCTTATTCACAAGTCCGGCGGCGGAACCGGTTTTTCCTTTTCCCGCCTGCGTCCAGCTAACGATATCGTTTTAACCACCACCGGCATCTCCAGCGGTCCGATATCGTTTATGCGTGTTTTCGATGTAGCCACTGAAACGATCAAACAGGGCGGCACAAGGCGGGGCGCAAATATGGGTATTTTGCGGGTTGACCATCCGGACATCATGGATTTTATCATGTGTAAATCTGATAAAAAGCAATTGAACAATTTCAATATTTCTGTTGGTTTGACCGAAGCATTCATGAAAGCGGTAGAGAAAGACGAAAATTATGAGCTCATCAACCCTCGCGATGGGCAGGTTTCCGGAAACCTCAACGCGCGTAAAGTTTTCAACCTGATCATTACTCAAGCCTGGGAAAACGGCGAACCAGGCATTATCTTTCTCGACAGGCTCAACCGCGATAATCCTACTCCTAATGTCGGTCAGATCGAATCTACTAATCCGTGTGGTGAGCAACCTCTCCTACCCTATGAAGCCTGTAATCTAGGATCAATCAATCTGAGCAAAATGGTTAAAGACGGCCAGATTGATTGGGCAAGGCTGGAAGCGGTTGTTCATATGGCAGTTCATTTTCTGGATAACGTTGTGGAGGTCAATAAATATCCTCTGGAAAAAATTGCCCTCATGACTCTGGCCAACCGTAAAATCGGACTGGGTGTCATGGGATGGGCGGATATGCTGATTTTACTCGGCATCCCTTATAACACTGAAGAGGCGATTGAACTGGCCCAAAAAGTTATGCAGTTTATCAATGAGCAGGGTCACCGCGCGTCACAAGAGCTTGCCAGACAGAGGGGCCCGTTCCCGAATTTCAAAGATTCTCTATATGGTAAAAAAGGTCAGCCCCCGCTGCGTAATGCCACGGTAACGACCATCGCGCCCACCGGAACCATTTCTATTATGGCTAATTCCTCTTCCGGTGTGGAACCACTCTTCGCGGTTTCTTATGTCCGGCAGGTTATGGATAATGACATCCTTGTGGAAGTCCATCCTCATTTTGAAGTCATCGCGAAAGAAAGAGGATTCTACTCTACGGAATTGATGCAGCGTATTGCCGAGAATGGAACTATCCATAACATTGACGAAATCCCCGAAGATATCCGCAATATTTTTGTCACCGCGCATGATATCTCCCCGGAGATGCATATTAAAATGCAGGCCGCGTTTCAGAAACACACCGATAACGCGGTCAGCAAAACCGTCAACTTTTCCAACGGCGCGACTATCCAAGATGTAGCCAAAGTTTATGAGCTTGCCTATCAACTGGACTGCAAAGGCGTAACGATATACCGGGACGGATCAAGAGATCAGCAGGTGCTGACGAGAGGGAAAAAAGAAGAAAAAGCTGCACCCGAAAATATTGATAAAGAAAGAAGGGCAACCAAGCGCGAACGTCCAAACGTCCTTAAAGGCTGGACATATCAGATGCAAACCGGCTGCGGGCCGCTTTATGTGACGGTTAACGAGGACGCGACAGGTTTATTTGAACTTTTTACCACAATGGGGAAAGCCGGCGGATGCGCGGCATCACAGAGCGAAGCTATCGGACGCATGGTATCCCTTGCCTGGCGCAGCGGACTACAGGCGCGACAGGTTATCAATCAGCTTCAGGGCATTTCCTGTCATTCACCGTCCGGCTTCGGTGAAAATAAGATCTTGTCCTGCGCCGACGCCGTGGCCAGAGCAATTCAATCCCACTTAGAGGCCAACGGCGGCAAGGTACAGCATAAAAAGCGCGCCTTCTTCAAGGGTGCCTGTCCGGATTGTGGCGGAATTGTAGAACATGAAGGTGGATGCGCCGTCTGCCACGCATGTGGATACAGTGAGTGCGCTTAAATATTTTATTGGAAATTTTATTACTCCAGCAATAAAACGTCTTCGAGAAGGAGTGTGGCGACTGAAATAATCCCTTAATTTTTTGATAATATAAAGATTGCCACCCAGCATGCGCTGGGCAGACTACGCACTGTCGTGCGTTTCATTAATTTCTGCAGGAAACAACGCAATGACTGTTCGCGACATTCTTCATGAGTCCGCTAAATCCCTGGAAGCGGCGGATATC
>Ga0208103_1000549_pt1 | contig 11851 bp, 19 predicted proteins | sample CryBogmetaGMA75M_FD_184550 | JGI IMG/M metagenome (GOLD analysis project Ga0208103, IMG submission 184550) | Freshwater microbial communities from Crystal Bog, Wisconsin, USA - MA7.5M (SPAdes) | ecosystem: Environmental > Aquatic > Freshwater > Lake | place: Crystal Bog, Wisconsin, USA... | reverse complement strand
CTTAACAAAGATATGTTTTTAGACTGCATCATTGAAATACCTTCTTTGATGGGTGCTTCGGCTATCTCTTTCATTTGTCGCTTTATATTTTCCTCCTCCTCTGGAGTTCTACGTGGAGCAAGCAGATCAGAAAGAGAAGCCTCTCCGCTGAAAAGCTTGCCGACAAATAGTTCTGCATCTGCAAACGAAGACTTAATACTCTCATCACTGTACCCTGCATCCTTCATATCCTTTACAAGCTTATCAAACTTGGGGTCTTGTTTAAATTCTTCAAATCCCATAATTATCCTTTGTGTCCTCCGCTTTTGTTACATCGTAAATCAATATAGGCTTCCTGTTGTGGTGTTTATAAATTCTTAATATGTGGTTGGTAGCTAAGTAATCTCCTTCTGTGCTATTGCTCTGTGGATAGACTAGGGGGATATATGGTTCTAAGGAGCATAGCCCCACATATCCCTTTAGTCCCTGTTCCCACTCATGTAGTGTGGGTGGGTATCCCATCACAAAAGTAAGCCTGTTGGACGGGTTTCTATCCTCCATCATTAGTGAATGGAGTATTTCTATTAGTGTGAATGGTGTCTGTTCATGATAAAGAACATCCAAGTATTTACGACAATACTGTTGTTTCCCCATCGGCACTAGGAGGCAGTTCTTTCGTAAGTCTTTCCAACTCATCAGCATCCTCTATCGCTAGTTTTATATCTGTTATTAAGAAGCCTGTAAGACACTCTTGGCACATACAATACCCTGGGTCAAGGGCTAAGTCCTTGCTTACGTTTACGTAATCACACTCAAGTCCACAGCATGGACAGTAGACGACGACTAAGTCTTCCAACTCTGGGTCCATGTCGTGGTCGTTTATCCAGTCTTGTACGCTGAGCCAGAGTAGTGCTTGCTTTTTTGCTTGCAGGTTTACCTCATACTCGTACATGTAAGCCTTATACTGGTCTTCACCCTCAAAGTTCTCATCATCTGGGTCTATGAGTAGACCGTTGCCATCATATTGGTATTCGCTGTAATGAGTACCCTTACGGTGCATAGCTTCATCAATCTCTGCGGCTATGTCTTCTGCACTCTCGTTTACTTTCGGCTTGCCAGTTTCAATATCGATACCGTACATGTCAGCAATGTCAGCATCGTTAGCGTAATCGTTATAGTTAGAATAAGACTTACCCCATCTTGAACTTGTTTTTGCGAGAATGTCGTCCTTTTTTTCTTTTCGATGGGAATACCTCCCGTCGTAGTAAGCATCCCTAGTATTGTGGCCGTTATTCCACCCATAACCACTCCAGCCACCATAAGTGGTTGCAGGCTTTGGTTTTTTGTAGGTACTCTGTGGGTCTACTGATTTATACTCGAACATGTCAAGTAAGTCAGCGACAAAGTCGATTGTGTTTCTTATCTCTTGTATGTCTGTATACTCATCTTTAGTGTGAGGGTCATAGTAACCACATGATATGTTTACACATTCAAGGTACTCACTCAACGTATCTGCATCACATATTGAACCGCTTGCTCTTTTGTACAGGTAGTCATTTTTCTCTGCAAACTTCTGCATCTCTTTATCAAGATTTAAGCAGTAGTCATTCATACCCATTGTAGCGATAATATCTGAACCGTTCCTACGGTCTATGACGATACAGTATGGCAAGTCCTTTATGACGCTTGTAAAGCCCTCTACTTTAACCAGTCTGTTGATACCCACTCTACCTGCTTCTTCACCCATAGAGAAGACAAAGTTCAATGGTAGTCCCATTGACAGCAATGTGAGTATAGTAAATACACCGTTCTTATCATCAGCCCCTAAGGAACATCGTTCCCCTAAAGGATTATATCCTCTGATAGTACCGTTGACCTCGCTTAATTTGGTTATCTTGTTAGGCTTCTCAAGCTTGATAGGTTCGGGCTTAGGTGGTTCTTCTGGTATAAGTTCGTGGTCTTTAAGAATAGGGTTCCACTTCCAGCGTCCTTCCATGTTAGCCCTTTTGTACCCTGTATAGTTGTATGTTACACATGATGTGTACCGCTTTGGGTTCACCATATCCATGTGAGCAGAAAGCAACGGCTTGTCTGCATGGTTGAGCCCTACTATATTACCATCGAACACCTCGTAAGGCACATTAAATCCTGTTAGTATCATCTCAATATAATCTTGCAGAGCTTTCTCTTCATGTGAATAGCTCTCAATCATATACAATTCTTTGAGCATAGTTAGGTCGTATTCGCTTACGACTCTAGTTATCTCTGGCTTCAACACTTTGCTCACTTGCAAGCCTCCTTCTCTCTATCCTTTGGTTTGTACAACATGTGCACAGGTAAGTATCATCATAATCACAGTTTTCATCGTCTTCGTCTTCTTCATGCCATTGGTTGACTTCGTCATCAGACCACCAGTTTTGCCCACAGTCATCACAGTAATTAGAATTATCGCCATGGCAATCTGCACATAGGTGGATATTATCAGCCGTTATTCTTGCTTCATCTCTTGGTATATGTCCAGAGCAACCTTCGCATTGTACATATCTTAGGTCGTAGCAAGGTGTACAGTAGTTGTTACCATCAGCTCTAGTGGAGTCATCTGAGTCTATCTCGTCACCACAGCCCGAACACGTTGTATAGCTGTCGTTATAGCAATCAGGGCAGTACGGTCTATCCTCATCGATTGTGTATCGCATGTCGGCCCTCTCATAATCGCTCTCACAACGGCAACACTCCAGTTCCTCACTCCCTTCGCCATCCCCATCCGAGCTGTAACAGCGTGTCAAAGTCAAAGGTGTGCTGTGTAACCCGAGGTTGCTTAATAACTTTCCCGATTTCGAGAATATCCTATCTTGACTGTATTTGGCTGCCATCGAAATGCTGAAACTGCATTGGCAGAACGGTCCACTACTGCCTCCGCAATAGTTATACTGTATCTTGCCCTCTGGGACATTTTGGCTCTTGCCCTTCATGAGATAACCAGAGCCGTCTGATATTTGATTATAACCGTCTAGCCTTAGGTCATCCATGTACACACCCATGAGCTTCTTATCAATGTTACAAGTAGCCCAGTAATCACCCTTGAGATAACCCTTTTCTCTTGTTACAGGAATATTGTGAGTAGCAAAGAGGGTTTCAACCAAAGTACCCATTGCGTGTTTAATAGCTGATTGGGGGTAGAACTTACCAAAGCCATACGACCCGTCGGTCTTAGCATAGATAAAGAAACGCATGTTCATAAAGTGCTTCTTAAAGCACAGTTCTTTCTTTTCGTTACCTTCACACAGTTTATAGTTCTTAGGCTTATCCTTAGCAAAGTAGGCTACATAGACACCTTCGTTGGTGCTAAAAGCAGGTAGCCCATAGTGGTAAGCGTGTTGACTCTCCATAGATAAGCATGAGTTAAAGTTTTGCTTGGTAGCACATAGCATGAAGTCAACAGGGTTCTTAGATACAACAAGATACTTTGAACCGATAATTGATTTTAACCAGTCCTCATGTACGTTCCCTCTAAAGAATACATCTGCAACTGCTTGCATTGCGGCTTTGTCATCCTCTTCAATCTCGAAGATAACTCTCTTGGTTGGTTCAGACATTGGGATACCACCAAAGGTAAAGCCTGTCTGTGCTACATAGTCAGCGATACGGTTTGTAGTTTCATCATCATACTCATAGTGGGGCAGTATCTTAAAGTATGCCTCCATGTTAGCCTCGTGATGTTCAGCTCTGTCCGCTTTCTCGAACTCCGTTGGGTCTGTTAATAGTTTCATTCTTGTTGCTCCTCTTTTGTTCGTTATACACCTTGTAAGGAAGATACTGTTCAAGTACCTTATTGGTTTTTTCTGGATTAAAAATCAACTCTTTCGTGTTTTTTACATCATCGTAGCTTGTATCTATCTGAAACGGTTGCACCACCCACACAGCAGGTAGTAGTATAATAGTTGTGATAGCTTCAATAAACATATCTTACCCTTCTCTTTAAGCCAAGTAGTATAGGGCGGACAAGTATATCTGCCTCTCACCCTATACTTAAAGTATTTAATTATACCCCTCGCTAGCAACGAGCTAACATTTTTCCCGTAAAAGGGGAACGTCCTACATTAGACGAGAGGGGCTTTGTTGGCAGTTTTTGCCTCTTAGATGAATAAAAGGGAGCAATCTCACGACTGTTCCCTTTTGTGTGTTCTCTTGGGTTCTTTACTAGGCGACGGTTACTGTTACAGGTGGTTTTGCAAACTTTGGTTTGATTACTCCATTTGCAATGTCCGCTGCGTTGTAGTTGATTAGCTTGGTTCCGACTAGGACTTTAGCTGTGGTATCACCACCAACTGCTACTGTTCCATAACCTTTTGCGATAGTCCCATTGACTGCTACGATGTCGCCTGCGTTGAATTTAGCCATTACAGCCTCCTTATTAATACGTAGTGTTATTAATTAATCTGACAGGTGCCACTACATCACTTACCAGTATGTTACTATATACTTAAATCTTTGTCAACAAATGACATGTAAAAATATCCTGTTTTGCTATTTTTTAAGTCCATAACAAAGCCATTGCCTAGATAAAAGGGGAGGTTCTCTTCGGTACACATTAGACATATTTCTTTACCTTTGAACATGTCCTTGATTTGTTGCATCATCCAGCTACCCATGCCCTTACCCTTAAAGGACTTACCAATCATTACAGAGCTTATACTAACTTGGTTCTCATATTCTGCACTCACTCTAAACATACCTACCAGAGTTTCGGGTACACCGTCCTTGGGTAAGTCATACATGGAGCAAATAAAGTAGTTGCCTGTCTTCCCATAAAACAACCAACTACACGCTTCCCCATGCTTCTCTTCGTCAAACCATTTCTCCAACGATGCGTTGTCAGCCTGTTCTAACATCCGAATAGACCGTCATGTATGAATACCATGCTTGCATCAGTCTTCTCTTTAACTTTATAACCTTTACCACACACAATTCTCTCGACCTTCTCGTCGTGAGTCTTAACAGTAATTACCTTTGGTCTGAAATTATAGTGGTCATCACAGCCATATAGCTTCTCTTTGGGATTGAATATACCGTTAACTATCTCAGAGGCATGATGCTCAACATTTATATTGATTAAATCAAGCTGAGAATTATCAATTATACCACTCGTTGCTTGTCTTAACAGATAGTTTGTTTCCATTGCAAAGATATTATGACCATTGATAGGTAAGAACTGTGCCTTATCACTAGCGGCTAGAGTGGCTATCTTGAATGTTTGCTCACTATGATTGGAGAATGTATCTTTAAGAGCCTGTGCCTTAACTCTGTCTGGTTCAATACAAAGTACCCTTGACCGCTTCTTATCCATAAACAGTTTATAGTTGTTCGGTTCATTGCCATCACTAGAGCCTATATCAATGATATATATGCCTGTTCTGTGTATCTTGCTAAACATATTATATATCAATACGTCCTCACCACAGTGTGAGTAGCTTGGTTGTGGCTCTTCTACCACTACAACAGGTGCAGAACTACCTGCTGAAGCTAGTATTGACATTACTCTCTTAGCTTCCTCTGCATTTATGAACCGTTTTGATACAGAGTGTCCATCTGATCTATAATTACCACCATTAATGTATAGTATCTCACTATCCCATTGAGGTGAACTCACACTACGTATGCACTCTATGTACGGGTTAGTGGGCATTTGTATATTTAAGAACCCTCTTAACTCATCGTCTACACTCTCACATACGATAGTTATCTTGTTTACATCCCTTATTATGTCTAGGACGCAACCTCTCATGTATACCTTTGCTGTGTCTACCATGACATTCCTCCTATGCTGTTAGCCTACAATATGAATACTTGTCCTTTATGTTATCATGAAAGAACTCGCCTTTGCTTATACTGTTCTTTAAGCCCTTCCACACATTAGGTGGCACTTGTGCATAAGCATACACCGCACCATGTGTAGTAAGAGCCATTAGTATCTGTGATAAACCGTTGTATGTCATCTGTTTTAACCAAGAGCTGTCATTCTCAAGGTACACAATGTCTACAACATGCTTGTCTTTGTTCTTAGCTCCGAATAATCTAGCCATTCTTTAGTACCTCGTCTATCTCTTTAATTGTTCTATTTGCTGATACCTGTACATGATGGTCATGCGTTTGGTTACAGACATTGTTAATGAACTGTAACGCTATATCTAATGCTTTATCTTTACAAGTCGTATTATCAATCTCATCTAGCCATGTGGCTACGTCTTTCTTATACATCTGTGCTCCTATCTTTTTGTATCCTATCTATTTCTGCAAGAGCTTCACGTACTCTTGTGGCTCTCTCACTTTGGTCATTATATGTTGTATGTATCAAATCATTCAAATGAGCTCTCAACATAGTTGTTACTCGTTCTTCTCTTCGCCATGCGTTGTAGAACATTGATGTATTGCTCCGTTTGTAGGGTGTGTCGTGGCAATCTGTACACACCCATTCATTAACCCACTTATGTTTGGTGTCGCTTTTGCAATAGCAACATCTGAGCGTTGCATATCCCATGGTTCACCTACTTCCATGAAGTCTAGCTTCAATTGCATTATATCTTGTTTAATCTTATGTGTTAAGCCTACTTTGTCGGCTTCTATCAGCTTATCTATTAGTTTCTTGTGTATCTCGTGTTGTTTCCAGAAGATTATGTCGTCGTGTTCATCATTGAGGCACATTTTGTCCTCTCATTCGCTTTGCTCATGTAAACATGTACCAGAACCAAAGGAATATTCCTTCCATTATAACGTACCTCTCTAGTTATTTAACTCTTTTTTAGGAACCACTATTCCTCCTCTTGCAGGATACATTCGAGTTCATATTTATCAACGTGTACCTTCATTAAGTAGCCCATTACAATGAGCGTTGCTACTAAGTCAACAGTTGGTAGCTTGTTTTTATCTATTGCGTGTGCTATCGTAACACGTTCAGAATACTCTTTGATAACCTTCATGACATTAATATCCATGTCTTTTATCTTATTAGCACACCCTTCATTTAAGAAGCGTGTTACTACGACCTCTCTTGGCTTCATTTTGCTCATCTTTGTCCTCCTTGACACATAAGTGTCCTATTAAGAATGCTCCACCACAGATGATTGTAAACGCTATGAAAGCAATACAACTCAATGACATTATCACCTGAACAGCTGATGCTATTAGTGATATAATACCATAGCCAAACACTAGCTTGACCAATATACCCATTAATCTATCCATGCTATATCCTTTGCTATTTAATAAACTGTATCATTATACTTGCTATTATCAGTATGTAAAAAGTGCCACCAAGCATTTCTTCGCACAGTCTGAATGCTCGCTTAAATATCTCTATTGCCATTATAACCTCACATAGTTATTCTTTAGTAACCCTCTTAGTTTATCAGCCTCTAACTTGGCTTGATGTTGTGCCTTGCTATGCACTATGAAATTCATTACAAGTCTTTGATACCCTGTCTTCTCTGGATTAGAATTAGCCTTATCCACTATGAACCCTGCTTTTAGGTATGGGCTACTTGCTCCATACATATCACTCTTCTCATTACAGAACACCATAACATTAGGTATATCAATAGCTATGTTTAATTTGTACTCTTGCTTAACCAACAGACACATATCTCTTAGCTCTTTAGGATACAAAGAGGCATTGTGTGTCATGTATAGCTCATTAACACCTCTGTACTCTTGAATTACAAACGAGCCTATATGCTTGCCATGATTTAAGACAGCACAAAACTCGCCATTTCTGACGATTTCCATATTAATTGCTCCTATTTTGTTATGTATCATTGGGATGTAATGCCATAGCTCATATTACTACGAGCCATGAGATACATTCCTATTGTATTCTTTGCCCACATTCATTACATGCAGGTAACGCACAAGGTAATACAGGGCTAGTTACTAATGCCGCTCCATGTGGTATGTAGTCATACTTATAGATTACATCCATTCTCTCTGATAGAATGTAAACAGGTTCAGGTATTGTGTCGATGGTGATAGGTGTTGTAATCATTGCTGCTACTACTAATAATTCTAACATGTATGTTTCCTTCTCTATTGTTGCCTCGCAAGGGCATAATCAAGCGGTGTATAAATTCATGGTTCATATTGCTACGAGCCATGAGATATACACCAAAGGGGAAGGCACAGTCATTCGCTTTCGCTCATGCCATGCCCTGGACCTAAGGTTTTATTATGTTTATTTCTAATGCTTTACACACTAAGCCCATTGCTAGAGGACTTAGCACTTATAGAGCCACTAAACATGAGTCGATTAACCAAGTCAAGTTATGATTATCATTGGTTTATATCACTTCGACAACACTATGGATTAACGCTATAAAAGCCTACTGTAAGTTATAGTTTCGGCACCACTTTATAGCCCATAAGTCTACTGCTATGTTATTTGCTCTATTGCATTGAAACCACTCTCTTTAATCATTACCCTTGCGTGAGCTAGGCACTTGTAGGCATAACGATTTGCCCATATTAACGAATTGCGTATCATTAAACATCCCTGCATACCTGCTCTACTTGTTAGTAGAGATTAACACACTATTGTAAACCATAGTTTAAGTAACTACTCTTAAACCTTAAAGGCATTACAAGTCATAGTGCATGGACTCCCTGCTTGATGTAGCTTGACCTCATAGCAATCGACCGTAGAGATTTCTACTTCATGACAAGTCATGGGTAGCCCTGTTTAGGGGTTTATACAGTATGCTCTAATTACTGTGTTCTATTTAATTTCTATTTGTAATTTGTTTGATACTCTTATTGTTACATACCTATGTGATTTTGTCAAGTGCCGTATTTAAAGTTTGTATCTTGGTTTTTTATAGTGAACCGTAAACACTCTTAAATATGACCTTTTGACTTGATACTTACATTATACTCACACTATTATTTTTTTGTCAAGTGATTGTATTGTGTAAGGCTAAAACTATACAGTGGGCTTTATTTCAAGCGGTTTGTATGTGTTTCATGCTAGTATTATGCACGACGTTTAATCATAAATCAATACTACTTTAGTATGATATTTTGGTTGTTCAAATATGAAGGAACATTTGAAGGGCTAACTTTTACTTACATATATCGCACGTACACGCACGCAATAACATAGTGTGAAAGTATTATGATTTTATGTTCAAATTTGAGTACAAACTTGAATTGAGATAATACGCTCTAACGTAGTGTATGACTCAACCTAAGGTATATAAGCGGTTTAAAGGGTAGTTAGTGTCTTAAATATGAATATACTTTAATTGAAGTACATTTATCTTATGTACCCGTTTTATGGGAACAAATTGACTGTAAAAATCGTCCATACATAAGTGGGCATAGTGCATAGCATGTACACAGTACATATAGAGGCTTAGTAGTAGAGCATACCCGAACATTATATAGTAGTACATAGTAGATAGGTAGTATAGTATAGCGTGTGTCTACCCTTACAACACAGTCATAGCATAGGTTACAGGCATACAGTACACACCATAAGGTGCATGAACACTAGGGAAGGGGGGTGGGGATACCCATACCGACCAGACTGGACAAGGGTTACGCCGCCGTGGACAGTGCGTATCTATCCCACAATGACAGAACAATACTATAACAAAACAGCTACAAGTCAAGCGGTACAAGGGTATAGACCATAAACGGTATTCTATATTATAATAAAACAAAACAAAGGGAACTGGTGAAGACTCTACCAGGTGAACGAAGTGAGGCTGGTAGAGGATGTAAAACTCGAAATGGGGGTATCTATGCCTTCAGAGATGTGGTATAATATAGGTAATAGATGTAGGAGAATATGATGGCTAAGAAAATTAAACCAATAGACGAAGAAAACCCACCACAAACACTTGGTCAGATAAGAAAGATAGCCAAAGCTAGGAAGTTAAAGAAGATGCAACGTAAGAACTTTAAAACTCCACCTAGCGTAAGCGATACAGACATTGCTAATCCTTTTGTTAAGAAAGGTATCCCTAAAAAGAAGTAGAATACTATACAAAAGTATGACTTCATGTTATAATCCAAATGTAGTAAATAATATGAAAGGTCATACCAAATGGTTAGTACTTTAGTACCACACAATATCAACACAGTAGGAGAGTTGATTGAGGCTCTCAAGGACTTTGACCCAGACACAGGCATCCTAGTATACAACAGATTTCTTTGCTCAGTTGACCCGATAACCTCTGTTAAACTAGACGATAGGGGTTTATGTATAACCACTAACGATGAAGAGTGGAAATACGGTGGGTTTTGTTGTGCCTAATCCAGAGGATAAGGAGTTCTTCCTTACATTAATGGATTGGATAGACTCCTTACCAGATGAGATGAGGGCAGAGTTATATTGTACTATGAAAGGTGAAAAAGATTTATGCAATTCCAAGTTAGAAACATCTACGACAAAGAAAGTAATATCGTAGGCTATACAATCGATACAGATAAAAACTTCGATGTGTTACTCCAGAAACTAGCTGGTCAAGTGTCAGTTCAGACAGAGTTGCTTCAACTGCAACACACTATGGCTACGGATATTATTGAACAAGCAAACGCACAAGCCAAGCAAGAGAACCCTTACAATGGCCCTATATTAGTTCCTGCTCCAGTACAAGTTAAAGTAGCTGTTAAACCGACAAGAGCAGAACAAGAGAAAGCCTTTAGGGACCAGCTTGCTAGTAGCAGACCTGAACAGAAAGTTCCTCGCTCAGTACAAGATAATGTTCCAATCCTTAACCCATGGGCTACTGCAAGAGAAACAATGTTAAATCCAGTAGCAATAGATAACGGCTATGGCGAAGCAGGAACGGAATACAAGCCAGGTGCTTATGAGTAATGAAAAAGTTGTCTTTACACCAGATTGGCATATTCCTTTCCAAGACCAAGAAGCCTTGGATAAGTTCTTTAACCTCCTGCAAGATTATCAACCAGATGAGCTCGTTCTTGGAGGTAACATCAATGACTGTTCGTCCTTCTCCCATCATCCCAAGAAACGTGATGTTGCAATACTGTTCAAAACAGCAAGAGATGAGCGGAAGCATTGGTTGGCAATTGCGGGACGTCTTAGGGCAATTCTTCCAAAGACGAAAATCACCTACATTGGCTCAGTTTGCCACGAAGGATGGATTGAAATGTGGGCAACCCAATCAGACATCTTAGTTGATGACCCTGGTTATAAGATAGAGAACTTCTATCACCTATCAGACTTTGGCATTGAATTTGTGGAGGATGAGTATCTAAAGAATGGATTTACATTTACTCATGGAACGTGTTGCCGCTCAGAGAGCTCTGCTTCTGCGAAACAAGAACTTATATACCATGGGACAAACGGGGCAAGTGGACATACTCACAGACTCGGAAGCTTTTATAAATCATCGAGGTCAAAGCCCCTCGTATGGTTCGAGAGCGGATGTATGTGCAGACGAGAAGCCTGGTACAGATTAAAAGGTAAGATGCGTTATATGGATTGGCAACAAGGTTTCTTATCGCTAGTCTTTAATGATGATATGTTTGCAGGTCAGCTAGTACCTGTCCTACGTAACAGTAAGGACGAACCTAGTATATTATTTAATGGGAATGTATATTAGGAGGTTCAAGATGTTTTTTACAAAGGCTTATCTAAGAAGGGTATTCGCAAATGTCATGGGTTCAACAGTTTCAGTAGAGTCAAAAGTAGACATTGTAGACACTAATGTAGACACAATTAAAACAAATGTAGGTACTGTTAAGACAGCAACAGACACCCTAGCGGCTTTAACAATTGCAGTAGCTGCTATCAAAACAGTAGTTGACTCTACTGTAATTAAGATAGACACTATCGATGGAATTGTAGACGCTA
>Ga0208103_1000541_pt1 | contig 12001 bp, 9 predicted proteins | sample CryBogmetaGMA75M_FD_184550 | JGI IMG/M metagenome (GOLD analysis project Ga0208103, IMG submission 184550) | Freshwater microbial communities from Crystal Bog, Wisconsin, USA - MA7.5M (SPAdes) | ecosystem: Environmental > Aquatic > Freshwater > Lake | place: Crystal Bog, Wisconsin, USA... | reverse complement strand
AGCATATCAAGATGTGATTGTTCTTTTACGTGATTATTTAAAAGTGATTCATCAGCTGATGGAATTTCAAGAGTTGGCTTTTACCCTTACAATGCTCATAGATCTTTTAAATACTGCTGCATTTGAGCTTATCAGTGAAGAAAATAGAGGCGTCGTTACTATTTATATAAAAGCAATTATAGATGATCTTTCAACATGGCGTAAAAGTGTTTTTGTGAATCAAGATGCCGAAAATATTCATTATTTAGACCAAACCCTTCTAAGTTCTATCGCACAACTTCAAATTATGTTAAGTGAAAGCGATACCGATGAAATGACTGAAATTGAGTTTTTTTAATTACACTATTTCTAAAGCCATACAAACTTTATTGCGTCCAGATTCTTTTGCTCTATAAAGTTCTGTATCTGTTTTCGAATAGAGTGTTTCCAATGAACCTAAACCACCACATATAGAAATTCCTATAGATGTTGTAACATAATTTGAAGCACTGTTTTGTTCATGCTCTATATGCAATTCTTCAATAGCAATACGCAGTGCTTCAGTTTGTTGATAAACATCATCTATCGAATCTACGGCACAAATAATACCGAACTCTTCTCCACCCAAACGAAAGCAATAATCGCTTGCACGATTAAAATATTTTTGAATAGTACTCGCTACTAAAATTAAAACTTCATCTCCGTTTTGATGCCCGTACGTATCATTATAAAGTTTGAAATAATCAACATCCAGCATTATGAATGCAAGCTTTGTATTACTGCGTTTTGCACGATTTATTTCTCTTGGCATAACTTTATTAAAATAGCCTCGATTGAATAACTGTGTCATACCATCCGTAATCGCTAAATGTTCCAAGGTTGTTTTATATTTCTCTTCATAGGTGACATCTGTAAATGTAACGACAAACCTATTATTCTGAAACCCTGATGCCCTCACTAAAAAAATATGTTTTTCATTTGTACTTGGATTTTGTATTTTCACCTTTGCATTTGCATGACGTGATTTTGCCACCTGCTCTATCCATGTTGGTTCATTATGAATATAGCCATCTTCTTCAAGAAAAAACTCACAAATACACTTATGTTCACTGATAAAAGCTATAAAATCTTTATATCCAAAGAAATGAAGCATTATAGAATTTGCCATAACAAGCTTCATTCCATCTGTCAAAACAACAAAATCTTTTTGTGTATCTATAAGTTGCTGAATATAACTTTGATCTTCAACAACACCAAAATTATAAGGGTGCCCTTCATATTCCATATAATGAGAATTTATTAAAACGGGGTATAGACTCCAATCTTTCGCTCTATGAATACTATGTATCTGAACTACTTTTTTGTGAGCAAATTCTTGCCAAAAAGCATTATCCAGTACCGATACGTCAAAATGGATGTCAATATCGCCAATACTCATATTCAGCAGTTCTTCTCTTGTGTATTGATATTTCCTAATAACCGCATCATTAACATAAACCAAACGATTATTTCGATCTGCTACAAAAATAAGATTGCTAATATTATTGATCATGTAATCGATAAACTTACTTCCTCCTAAATTAGAAAAATTTACAATTTGATCAATTTTTATTATGGGTGATGCTAATTTATCTGTATTCATTTTTTTACCAATTTGATTAGTTTTATTTTAAAGAAGTGAAAAAACTCGATGGAGAGGGGTTTCCACGTGGTCGGAGCGACCTGACTCGAACAGGCGACCTCTACAACCCCAATGTAGTGCGCTAGCCAAACTGCGCTACGCCCCGATCAACAAAATGTGGAATGCAAGAATAATCAAAAATTGATTAATCCGACCTAAAAGGGGTAAAAGCTATACTCTCTTTATGAATCTAATTACTCCAGTATTTCAAACGCCCTCATTAATCGCTTGTTTTACAACACGCCATGGCGGGATTTCTCAAACACCTTTTGACTCTCTAAATCTCGCTTTTCATGTCAATGATAATCCAGATAATGTCTATCAAAATCACCTTCTTCTTGCGAAAGAGCTGGGATATGAGGCAAATACATTGATTTATATGCGCCAAATTCATTCAGATAGTGTTGTTATCGTCACTGAAGAGATGGATTTTAACTCCCCTCCCCAGTGCGATGCGCTTATCACCAATCGTCCTCATGCTCCTCTTATGGTGATGAGTGCTGATTGCACCCCTATTCTCGTGTACGACAGCATACATAACGCAATTGCTGCGATTCATGCAGGTCGCTCAGGTGCACTCAATGAAATTCTTCCAAAAACACTTGATGTGATGAAAGCCGAATATGGGACTACGGTTGAGGATGTTATGGTTTTTTTAGGGCCGTCGATACAGGGCTGTTGTTATGAAGTAAATGAAACCATTGCTGGCGAAACGGTAGAAAAAGGATACTCAGATGCGCTACGAAGAGACGAGGCAAAAGTGTTTTTAGATGTTAATACTATCTTATTGTTGCAACTGCACTCATTAGGGGTAAAAAAAGAGAATATTGAAGTGGTTGATCACTGTACATCTTGCCAAAGCAACACCTATTTTTCATATCGGGCCGATGCACGACATACAGGACGAATTGCAGGAGTGATTATGTTACGACACGCTTAGCAAGTTGATGCGGGAGCAACCCAAGTGATTCTTCGACAAGGGTAGTATTACCGTGTTTGATAAACTCATCATCGTATTCAAAACTTACGACCTGAACATCCGTGATTTTTTCTTCACTCAGCCATTCCAACAGTGCGCTTCCCACTCCGCCCATCCGTGCTGAATCACTGAATACATACCATCTCTTATGAAGTTTGGACATGCGCATTAGCATTTTGCTATCGAGTGGTTTCACAAAACGTAAATCAAGTAAAGAAGGTTTTTCCTCCATAAGCTCCATCGTTTGTGCCGCACGTCCAACACCATTCCCGTATCCGATAAATAATATATCAGAGTCATTTGAGATTAACAGCTGTGATTTTCCCGTTTCGAAAGGGAGAGAATCAGGTACATTTGCTTCAAGAAACGCCCCTCTGGGATAACGAATGGCACACGGTCTATCATACCCTGCTGCGTACGCCACAATCTGATGAAACGATTTCTCATCACGAGGAGCACACAAGGTCATATTGGGAATCAAGCGTAAAAAACTAATATCAAATGCCCCCTGATGCGTTTCCCCGTCTTCACCGACAATGCCAGCACGGTCCAGTGCAAAAACAACCGGCAAATCCATCAGACACACATCATGCACAACTTGATCAAATCCACGCTGTAAAAAAGTCGAATAAATCGTACAAAACGGTTTAAAGCCCTCTTTTGCTAAGGCTGCCATCGAGGTTACTGCATGTTGCTCGGCAATCGCCACGTCCCAAAATCTATTAGGATATTTTTCCATCAAAGCACTTAATCCCGTACCGCTTGGCATTGCCGCCGTTGCTCCCACGATTTTTGGATTATGATCCGCTTGATGCATGAGAGCTTCAGCATAAATTTGCGTGGCATTTTTAGCAGAACTTTTTGCATTAGCCGTTCCGCTTTTAAGATCAAAGGGGGAAACACCATGCCATTTTTCATGCTTCCCCTCGGCAATTTCGTACCCCTTGCCTTTAATCGTCTGAACATGAACCAAAACGGGTTTTCCCATCGCTTTTGCCATGCTCAAAATATCAATAAGAGATTTTAGATCATGTCCATCGACGGGACCTATGTACTCAATTCCCATCTCTTCAAACAATATCCCGGGAGTGATCAGCTTAAACGACTCTTCAAACCGTTTGGCAAGATAATGCGCTCCTTCTCCGAAATTGTCCACAAATTGTTCGGTTTTCTTTTTAAACCGTTGATAAAAAGGACTTGCCATCGCGGAACTAAGCATCCGACTAATTGCACCGATTGGTTTGGCAATACTCATTTCGTTATCATTGAGAATAATCACCATCGGATATTTTCGATCACCCAACTCATTAAGCGCTTCGTACACCATCCCAGCAGAAAGTGAGCCATCCCCGATAAGCACTACGGGAATACGACTCTCCTGCTCGTTTTTAAGGGCAATGGCCTTGGCTGCTCCAACACCCAAAGAAATAGACGTTGAACTATGACCTGCTACGAAATAATCGTGGGGGGATTCAGATGGCTTAGTGTAGCCGCTTAGTCCATCAAAACGTCGTAACGTTGCAAACTCCTCCCAGCGATCCGTAAGAAGCTTATGAGCATACGCTTGATGGGAAACGTCAAAAATAAAAGGATCTTTTGAGGAATCAAATACTTTGTGCATTGCCACGATTATTTCAGTAGCACCCAAGGTAGAGCTCAAATGCCCGCCGTTGGTACTGACAACTTCCAAAATGCGATCACGAATTTTTTGAGAAAATGCTTTTAGTTCCTCGTGTGTAAAATCTTTAATGTCCATTGTAGCCCTAATTATGATTCCAGCAACAACGATCTTTTCAATCGTTCAAACCGTTTTTTTATCTGTGAGTCAATATTTCCTAAATCACTAATAGCCACTACCCCACCAGCGCTGATTGCACGGTCCGATAGTACTTCGACATTTTTGAGAGATCCTACTTTTTCAGAGATCATTCCATGGTCACTTGGGTTCACACGCAAGGTAATTTTAGCGGCATCACTGAGCTCTTCAATCAATGCTTCAGAGAGTTTAGCGGCGATCTTAGCACTGTTTTCCTGCGTCTCAATGCCAATAACTTCTTTGGCAATATCAAGCGCCGTATGAGTCAACTCTTTTTTAATCTCTTCAAGAGAAACAGAAAACTGCGCGGCAGTATCTTCTAATGTTTTTACGGACAACGAAAATTGATCTTGCCCCTGTATATTACGCTGAGAGCTTTGCAACTGCTCTTGCGCTATTCCCGCCAAAACCCCTTCATCAAAAGCACTTTTTTTTGCTTCTTCAAGCGATTGTGAATGTTCTTCTTGAAGCGCTTCAAGACGCATTTGCATTTTAATAAAATTTGAACTCATATCATCGGCTTTTTTTAAAAGCGATTCAATCAGTTCATCTTTTGCGGAGATCGATTCGTGACTTTTTTCTTTTGGAGAGTCAGTCATTAAAGGAGTTTGAAGCTCGAGTTCTTCGTACGCTTTTTGAACACTGGTTCCGCTCAATCCACTCAAAATTTTAAACTGATATTTTCCAATTGCATGACCCGATAAATTATCTTTGGTAATCACGACATCCTCTACCATGGCTTTAGTCAATCATCTCTTCAGATGCACCCAATTCCAAGACACCCTGTTCAGCAAGAGCTTGAACTGCATCGACTATTTTACGTTGAGCAGTCTCAACCTCTTTCATTTTAACGGCACCCAAGAATTGTAATTCTTCGACAAAAGTATCTTTTGCCCGCTGTGACATACACGAATAGAACTTCTCTTTAAGATCTTCAGGAGAACTCTTCAATGCAAGCATAAGATCATTTTTATCCACTGCTTTGAGAATTTCTCGAACTGCATTCACATCAAGACCTGCGATGTCCTCAAATGTAAACATCATCTCTTTGATGGATGCTGCAAGTTCTTGATCTAATTGCTCAATCTGAGACAATGTCTCTTTAGATACTTTTGCACCCAAACGGTTAAAGACATCTGCAACCGCTCTTGGACCGCCAACTTCCACTTTATAGCTTGCCAAAGATTCAAGCTTGGATTCAAGAACCGCACTCACTCTCTTAATAATTGCAGGAGAAATATCCCCCAATTTTGCCATACGAATAACGACCTCTCCTCGAAGTTCAGGGCTAAAGATATACAATGTTTCCGCAGCTGCAGATGGATCCATGTGTGCCAAAATAAGTGCTATCGTTTGAGGATGCTCGGTGGTAATAAAGTCGGCTAATTGCTGTGGTTTAATTTTGGCTAAATAGGCAAAATTCTGAGATCCTTGCATGGTTTTACTTAAACGTTCTAAAACTTTCTTAGCTTCATCAGCTCCAAGTGCTTTATACAAAATCTCTTTTGCATACTCTAAACCACCCGTATTTAAGTACTGATTGGATTGGATAATGGCATAAAATTCTTCTAAAACGGCTGCACCGATACTTTTTTCAATGGAGTTATTGTTAGCAATATATTTAGAAATTTCAGTAATGGATTCAATATTCATCCGTCCAAAAATTTGTGAAGTTGCATCTTCTCCCAACTGAATCAACAATAGTGCTATTTTTTCTGCCATTCCCATTTCATCAAAATGTGCTTGTTGCGGTTGGCTCAATGTCATATTCGATTCCTCTTTCCTTTACGTATTACGCAATGGTGCTGCTTCTTCATTGATTAACGCTTGAATCAATGACGCAATTTCATCCGGACGATCTTCAGCTATTTCACGAATTTTTTCGAGTAATACATCATATTTTAACTCATCTTCGTTGAAGCCCTCACCAAGACCCAACTGATTTTCAACTTTTTTACGCATTTGCTGAACTTTTTCGACAAGATCTTCATCCTCATCATCACTGATTTCCAACATTGGCTTCTCAAATTCTTCTTCTTCTCGGGTAAATTCCAGCATTCGATCTGCAAAAGGAAGAATAACTTTTCTGTAAGCAATAAGGAGAATAATCGCAACCAAAATGTATTTCAGGCCAGGCATAAAAGGGGCAATATAGGTGTTAAAAAAAGCCGTTGTTTTAGATGCAACATCTTTAGATCCCATACTCCCTTTCGTAGCCTGAAATTCAAAATTTCGTACCGTTACTAAATCTCCGCGCGCATCATCAATCCCTATAGATTGCTTCGTTAAAGAGGTTATTGCATCAAGTTGAGTTTGATCAAGAGCAACGTATGCCATCTCGTCACCCGAAGTTCCAGTATCTGATTTTTTAGCTTCATATTTTCCATCTACGACAACTGCCGCTGTAATACGCTTAATTCGTGCGAATTCCATTTTAGTGGTTGAAACCGTTTTGGAAATTTCAAAGTTGGTTGTCCCTGTTGTTTTTTCGTACTTTTCCCCACTGCCAGAGCCTCCAGTGGATCCATTTACGTCAGAAGGACCAATATTACTCACCGCACCAGGAACCCCTCCAACCGTTGCAGGAGATGCCCCATTACGCTTTTCTTCGGAAGTTTGTTCACTTCGCACAACATTTTCAGGATCATATTTTTCCGATGTTGAGCTTTGCTGTGAAAAATCATATTCAATGGTCACTTTAGCAACCACACGTTCTTTTCCTCCAATAAATGGAGCAAGAACATTAATAATTTTTTCTTCTTGTTTTTTCTCTTCTTTGGTTTTGTACTGCTGTTGCATTTGGGAGAGTTCTCCCATCATTGCTTCGGAATCACTGTCTCCTAAACTTTCACCTTCAGAATCAATCAAGGTCACATTTTCCACTTTAAGTTTTGGAACGGCAGCTGCCACAAGCTTTTTTATCCCTCGAATTTGTTTTGGAGTAAGCTTTCGATCTTCATACAATTGCACCATAACCGAAGCTGAAGGGGGGACTTCCTCAGAGACGAACAATGTCTCTTTGGGCAAAGCAAGAGAAACACTTGATTTTTCTACAGGGGAAAGTGAATCGATAGATCGGGCGAGTTCCCCTTCCAATGCACGTCTAAACTTTATCTCTTGGTCAAAATTTGTAGCACCAAATTCTTGTTTATCAAAAAGCTCAAACCCTACATGCCCTTCTTTTGGAATTCCCATAGATGCAATCGTAATACGCTCTTTATAGACCACTTCTTTAGGGACTTCAATAACATTATCACGAGGGATTTTATAAGGAATTTTGTCTTTTTCAAGTTGCTGAACGACCTGCGCAGCATCTTGGGGGGTCAAAGACTCAAATAAAACCTGATAGCCTTTATCTTCACTAGCCCCAGAATCAGATCTATAGACCACTAAAAAAATCAAGAATCCAATAATCCCTGCTACAGCAGCACCAATTACCGTTTTTTGAGCTTGGGTCAACTTCCCAAAAACTATCACAAGTTGTGAAAAAAGTGCTTTAAAATCCATTCTTTTGAATGCCTACTTTACAATAAAGGTTCTATTAGTTCAAAAAATCGGTCATTTTGTACCGACGTACCGATGGTAACGCGAATTGCATTCAATCCATAACTACTTAAATCTCGTATAATCATACCCTTTTTTAACAATTCTTGAGCTATTTTAGATGAATTTTTGCTTTCAGGCAGCGATAATGTCACAAAATTAGTATAACTATCAATAATAATAATCTTTTTTGATTGGGCAAAGGCTTCATAACGTTTCATTTGCTCAAAATTATCACGAATACATTCTTGAACAAATTCCTCATCTTCAAGCGCTATGGATGCAGCTTCGAGAGAAAGTGTCGTAATATTAAACGGTGGACGTACTTTATAAAGTGCTTCTATAATAGAAGCTTGTGCTATTCCATAACCTACTCGCATCCCACCCAAGCCATACGCTTTTGAAAATGTCCCTAAAAAAAGTACATTTCCAAATTTTGCTATTAAATCGCGAGGTTCAACTGCTTTTGAAGGATCTTTAAAGCGTGCATATTCCATGTAAGCTCCATCAACGATCACCAAGGTATCATTATCAATCTTTTCAATAAACGCAAGCATTGATTCAGCATCAATTGCATCACCAGTAGGATTATTGGGTGTACATAAAAAGATAATCGAAGGGTTATGCTCTTGGTAAAGTGCATAAAATTCTTCCATATTATGTTCACGTGAGGCAGTACGAATAATCTTTGCACCCACTTGTTTTGCATAAATTTCATACATTGCGAACGTTACACTGTTCATCAAAATACTCGCACCATTATGCGCTTTTGCGTGAATAGCAAATTCAATAACCTGATCGCTTCCTGCACCGATAATCAGTTCATTAGCTCCAATAGCATACTTTTTAGCCAATGCCGTTTTAAGTTTGACCATCGAATCATCTGGATACAGTGACATGTTATCAATAATTCCTCGAACTGCTTCTTTGACTTTTTGTGAGCACCCGAAAGGGTTTTCATTGCTTGCCAGTTTAACAATGTCTGCTTTATTAATTCCGTATTCACGAACAACTAATTCAATCGGCTTCCCTGCTTCATAGCTTTTTATGGATTCCAGCGTGCTGTTAAATTTCATAATTCTCCCTTGACATAGCTTCCCAGCCATGTTACTTCTTCTGTGTGTTTGTACACGACTTCTTTGACTTTTTCTTCATCAATATGACCAAAAAAGTCAATAAAAAACAAGTATCCAAAACCATCATTATCTCGTGCCGGACGGCTTTCAATTTTACTAAGGCTAATTTCTGCGTTGTTAAAGTCTTCTAAAAAGTGAAACAATGCTCCTGATTTTTGAGCATCCTTCAAGCGTACAAGAATGGATGTCTTGTCTTCCCCGCTTGGTGCATTTTTAAAATCACTTAGGATAAAAAAGCGAGTAGCATTGTTATGCGCATCTTCGATGTTCTCAAACAATGTCGGTATTCCATAAAGCTTTGCCGCAATATGCGAACAAATGGCGGCAGCTTCAGGATCTTTAGAGGCTAAAACTGCCGCTTTTGCAGTTGATTCCACCGGAATATGCTCAATCTTATCCAACCCATGCTCAAGCAAAAACTCTCGACACTGACCAAAACCTTTATCTTTTGAATAAATTTTGTTGATATGATGCAATTTTTCTGCTTTGCTTGCAAATGCCATGTGGATTGGCATATACAACTCTGCAACAATTTTTACACTGCTTTTACCCAACAAATCGAGGGTTTCACCTACGACTCCATCTCGAGAGTTTTCGATAGGAACCACGCCAAATTTAGCACGTGACGCTTCAAGTGTTTTAAATACCGCATCAATAGAACCCAGTGAAAGATAATCGCTCATTGCTCCAAAGCGTGATTCCGCGGCTTGATGGGTAAAACTCCCTTCCGGTCCTAAATAGGCAATTTTTTCCGGAAGTTCAAGATTACGCGCTACCGCAAAAATCTCTAAAAAAATTGCCTCTATTGCTTGACGATTCAAAACACCGCCGGAAGTAATACTTAGGGTATCTAAACGATCGATAATTGCTTTTTCTCGCTCAGGTCGATACACGGCACCGTTATTTTGATGTTTGATTTCACCTACACGCTGTACTACCTTCATACGACGATTTAAAAGGCCTATAACCTCATTATCCAATGCATCAATAATCTCTCGACACTCTTCCAATGTATTCATAAATCCTCCAATACGGCTTGTATGTCTGTATAAACGGCATCCGGTTGTATGCTCAAATTTGGCAATATCTCTTCAGCCAAACGGTATTTACCGCTAAGAACAAAGATACCTTTCATCCCTAACTTTTGCGCAGGAATCAAATCTCCGGTAACATCATCACTGATGATGGTTATATCGCTAAAATCTGCTTCCTGATGTTGATTCTTGAGCAATGACAAAGCTTCTTCAAAAAATGCCTCACTTGGTTTCCCCACAATAGAATACGGTACTGACGTTGCAAATTCCAACATTTTCAAAATTGCTCCAACTCCAGGATAGCGCTTATTATTTTTGACATAAATCGATGTTTCATGCATCCCTATAAGCTTTGAGCCACCTAAAAGAAACTGAATCATCTGTGCATATTCTTCGTGATTAAAATCCTCTTTAATGGCGATAAGAACAACATCTGGAGATTCAAATTCAACCGTGTACCCCATAGAGCGTAATACATTTAAAAATTGGACAGAACCGTACGCTGCAATCTTTTCATTTTTAGTAATATACGTTTCAAGTACCATCAACGGATCAAGATAATGATGAGCAGGGATATTCAGTCCAATAGAATTCAAATAACCTAAAAATTCGATACTGGAGCTTTTTGTACTATTGGTTATTACCATATAAGGAGTTTTTGAATCATTTAAATAGTCTATAAAGGCAATGGCACCACGAATTGGTTGTTTCGTATTATCATCTATTAACGTCCCTTGCACATCAATGAAGTACATTACAAATACGCACGCTCTAAAGCAATCAAATCATCAAAATTCTCTCGATCACGAATAATGCGTGCTTCCCCGTTTTCCAACGCAATTTCAGCTGAACGACCACGTGTATTGTAGTTGCTTCCCATCCCAAAACCGTATGCTCCCGCACTGTGCACCACCAAGAGATCATCATGCTCCATCTTAGGCAAAGGATAATCTTTGGCTAAAAAATCACCGCTTTCACATACTGGACCTACCACATCCACGAGAGTGCGCTCGCTTTCTTTATCCAACGCTTCGATTCGGTGATACGCTTTATAAAGACTGGGTCGTATTAAATCATTCATTGCACCATCAACTACTACAAAACGCTTTTGACCGTTTTGCTTTTCATACAACACTTTTGTCAAGAAATAACCGGCATTCGCCGTCAAAAAACGCCCCGGTTCACAAATAATCGTGACATCAAGACCTTTAATCGCCCCTAAAATCGCTTGCGCATAGTCGTAGGGAGTTATTGTTGTTTCCTCGTTGTAACGAACCCCTAAACCACCGCCAATATCAAAAAATTTGAGGTTAATATCAATAGCAGACAATGAACGCATCAAATCCGCCACAATCACTGCCGCTTCATAGATGGGTTCGAGCTGGGTCAGTTGGCTTCCGATATGAAAATGGATTCCAACAGGGTCTAAGTGCTCCGAATTTTTAGCACGAATGTACATACGCTTTGCCGCATCAATTTCGACACCAAACTTGTTGTCATGCAATCCTGTAGAAATATAGGGATGCGTTTGGGGGTCAATGTTTGGATTAACACGGATACTAATGCGTGCTTTTACATTGAGTTCTTGCGCAATCATATCAACGCGCCCAAGCTCCGCTTCACTCTCCACATTGATATAGAGGATGTCACTAGCAATCGCCTCATGAATTTCATCATCACGCTTACCTACACCGCTAAAAAGTATTTTATAGGCAGGGACTCCTGCCATCAATGCACGACGAACTTCCCCGATAGAGACACAATCCGCCCCAGAACCTAAAGAGGCAAAATGTTTAATGACACTCAAGTTGGAATTTGCTTTAACCGCGTAGG
>Ga0208103_1000540_pt1 | contig 12008 bp, 11 predicted proteins | sample CryBogmetaGMA75M_FD_184550 | JGI IMG/M metagenome (GOLD analysis project Ga0208103, IMG submission 184550) | Freshwater microbial communities from Crystal Bog, Wisconsin, USA - MA7.5M (SPAdes) | ecosystem: Environmental > Aquatic > Freshwater > Lake | place: Crystal Bog, Wisconsin, USA... | reverse complement strand
CATTGGAACCATTTTATCTTGTCGACACCGGCAATTTTGCAGTTTGTTTAGTAACCGCGTACCCGAAATAAAATTCGTTAGGAGGTGATCCAGCCGCAGATTCCCCTACGGCTACCTTGTTACGACTTAACCCCCCTTGCAAAACCTAGATTCAACCGCCGCAGAAAACGACGGCTTCATCAAGACCTCACTCGGGTGGTTTGACGGGCGGTGTGTGCAAGGAGCAGGGACATATTCACCGTGCTATTTTGAAACACGATTACTACGGATTCCAGCTTCATGTGGGCGAGTTACAGCCCACAATCCGAACTAAGGATGGGTTTAGGAGATTGCCTTCACCTTTCGGTGTCGATACCCATTGTCCCACCCATTGTAGCCCGCGTGTAGCCCGGACAATTCGGGGCATGCTGACCTACCGTTGCCCATTCCTTCCTCCTCTTTAGCAGAGGCGGTCCCAACAGTGTCCCCACCATCCCGGAGGACGAGCTGGCAACTGTTGGCGTGGGTCTCGCTCGTTGCCTGACTTAACAGGATGCTTCACAGTACGAACTGACGACGGCCATGCACCTCCTCTCAGCTAGTCAAGTAGAGTCTTCAGCCCGACTATCATTCAGCTGTCTTGTCCGGTGAGTTTCCCGGCGTTGAGTCCGATTAAACCGCAGGCTCCACCCGTTGTGGTGCTCCCCCGCCAATTCCTTTAAGTTTCAGCCTTGCGACCGTACTTCCCAGGCGGCACGTTTCACGATTTCTCTTCGGCACCTCGATGACTCGTGGTCATCGATACACCTAACGCGCATCGTTTACAGCTGGGACTACCCGGGTATCTAATCCGGTTTGCTCCCCCAGCTTTCGTTCCTCACTGTCGGAGCCGTTCTGGTGAGGCGCCTTCGCCACAGGTGGTCCCCCAAGGATTACAGGATTTCACTCCTACCCCTGGAGTACCCCTCACCTCTCCCGGTCCCTAGTCTGCCAGTATCCCTGAGACGCCTTCCGGTTAAGCCGGAAGATTTCCCCAGAGACTTAACAGACCAGCTACGGACGCTTTAAGCCCAGTAATAGTGGCCACCACTCGAGCCGCCGGTATTACCGCGGCGGCTGGCACCGGTCTTGCCCGGCCCTTTCTTCACCTGTGATTTAAACAGATGGACAGCCCGATTTTACGGGCACTCGGAGTTCCCTTATCACGATTTCTCGCATTGTAAAGTTTTCGCGCCTGCTGCGCCCCGTAGGGCCTGGATTCGTGTCTCAGAATCCATCTCCGGGCTCTTGCTCCCACAACCCGTACCGATTACAGGCTTGTTGGGCCGTTACCCCAACAACAACCTAATCGGCCGCAGACCCATCCTAAGGCGGCGGACCTTTCAACTACAGAGCATTCCAGCATCCATAGTCTATGGGGTATTATCCCCAGTTTCCCGGGGTTATCCCCCTCCTTAGGGTAGGTTGTCCACGTGTTACTGAGCAGTATGCCGAGGTCTTACACCTCTCGACTCGCATGGCTTAATCGAACTCCGATAGCAGTGGCCTCTGGCAGGATCAACCAGAATTCTAAATTGTACACTTGTACGCACACGTTATCTGAACTTTTTTTTAGGAATTAGCGGTTACTAAACAAATTTCCGCATTGCCAGTATCAACGTCAGAACCAACTCCGGTCAAGCCGGATTTCGTTGGATCTCCATCAAAGAAGATTTGTGTTATCGTTCGTCGTGTTTTTTGATTAAAACACAGGCTCATATTGTTAGTTTCAAGGATATTTATACCTTGTGGGCTTCCATGTGTTTACTGAACACAGGCTCCCGATTTTGCATTCAGGGAAATGTATCCCTTGTTCGTCGTGTTTGTTTAATTGAACACGGGCTCTTTATGTTGCATTCAAGGTTATTTATAGCTTGTTGCAATCCCTTTGATTTTCATTCGCATCAGAACCGGCACCAGCCCAATAGGCGGTTTTCGTCGGTTCTTCATCAGCACATGTGGATCACATTATACCACACGTAAACACTTAAACATTACCCACAATACCCGGAAGCACCACACTGCCAGGCTTCATCTCCACAAAAATATTGTTTCGAAAGAGACTGTTAACTCGTCTCCAGATCGCACATTTCACCACAATGCGTTACCAGATTCAATGATTTGACTCATGCGAGACATGCATGGAAAAATGGATCGCTTTTGAAAATTGGGTTCTGCCCCAGCCGGTGATGTAAAAACCCCATTTTGCACTCTGGGTGGGCACGGGGCGTACAGTAGGGGAATCAATCTTTTTTTGCCTGCCTCGCAACCCCGACCCGCCCTTTCTCCACCATGAGCTCAAACCCGAGGTCTTCAAGGTATTTCCGACTTGCACCGGTCCCGTGGATGAGAAGTTCGACAAGGTCCTCCTTCTCATCGATATCTGTATGGAGCCGGAACGAATCGATCACCTCGCAGGAAAGCCCTGCTTCCTGTGCAATCTTCATATGCTTGAGAAAACTCGTGCCGTAATAATTCACATGGAAACGGGTGGGCTCTTTAAGGAAGATGACATTTGTTCCTCCGCCGCGCCCGGGTACGATTGCCATATCCTTTTCGGTTGCGCAAACCCGCTTGATCAACGCCTCGGTGGCGAGCGGGAGATCCGCCATGATGATGAGCATCTGCCCGCCGGTTGACTGGGGGATGATTTCATTTAATGTCTGGTTCAGGTCTGCATCCTTCACCGTGATCTGGACGTCGTCGCTGTCAAAAAGTTCACTGCCCACAACCACCGGGCTGCAATTGGCTTCTTTTACTGCATACAGAACATCGGCAAGCATCGCCCGGGCAAATGCCTCCCGCTCCTCCTGGTTGAGGATGCAGGAGAGCCGGGTCTTGGGATTGACGGGTTTATAGGGGATAAATGCATGAGGATACATCGCATACGCAGGTATGCCGGGCAATCAAAAAAAGATGCTGATATGGCACAGGATGACAGGTGGAGCCTGTCCATTCAATCCCCCAAAACGTTGGACACCATAAATCCCACATCTTTTTAGGAGAGGAAATTTTTCACACGAACCCGCGCATCGCAACAAAATTTTCTCAGGAAAAAGACCTTTCATTCACGTCCCACAAAACAGGGCTCGAATCAGTACATCATACTGCGAAGAATTAAAAAAAGGGATGATTCGTTCTCTGTCGCGTCACGCACACCTGATGGAGTAACCGAGAATGATGGAGAGGATGCCCCAGAACACGAAGTATGCCCCGATGATGACCAGTGCTAGTACGGCACCGAACAGGGGCAGGATGATGATGAGCAAACCGCAGACGATTGAGATGATCCCCTGGAGCGCGAAAATACCGCGATGGGTCATGTGTTTTTCAGTTGTTGCAAGGATAAGGCAGAGCAGTCCTGCTACAAACAGGGCAATTCCCACGAGCGTGAAGATGACCTGCCCCATCACGACGGGCGATAGGATGGTTGCTATGCCGAAGAAGAACCCAATGATCCCGAGGATGGCAGGAAGTGCCGCGTTTTTCCAGCCACCGGGGGATACTGCCGCGATCATGAGCACGCCAAACGAGAGCACTATGATGAAGATCCCGATGAGTTCAATCAGGACAGTTGCCGAGATACCGGGGAATAATACTATCAGAAGTCCGAACACCACTGCCAGTAAACCAATAAGGACCAGCGCCCCCCATTTTACATTTGTGACCTGAACAGCCACCACTGTGTCATCTGCCATAATGTTACCGTATAATCCATCTCGAATTGCGGTATTTAATAATTGTGCCACTATTCCTGATTGCTGGCGGGGTTCACCCAGCACAATGAGATGGCACTGAGCAATGTTGCACGTATGAGTCGTGATATTGGAGTGATCCTCACGATCCTTCCATCTGCATGATCCATGCCAGCAGCCGTCCTGCCCGGCTCCGCTTCAGCCGTATCGCCCCATCCGAGCACATCTCGTGGCAGCAATAACATCGTATGCACTTTTTCCGGTCGATGTGAGGGACCGTTCCCACCATCGTGATCGCGCCCACCGGACAACCCCGCTCACACTTCCGGCATGCCTTGCACTGCTGCCCATCGATCTCGGGGCGGGGGACATACCAGCTGCCAACTGCCTGCACAAGAGAGAGGATCATGGAATGCTTCATCCCGCGCCTGCCGCCCTGGTATGACGCGGGTTTTTTGTAATCAGAAACGATGAACTGCTCGAGGTCATCTCCCACCAGCCGTATACCTGAACCGTCGGACGCATACAACCCTCGTTCAGCAGCCGCCGCGATCGTGCAGATCTCCATCGGGTCGATGCCGATGAGCCGTGCCGCAGTTGCATCGAGCGCGCTGTAGTCCGCACTCGCGAGGATGACACCGATTTTCCGCGGAGTGCCTGCGGTCGGACCATTACCTTCCATCCCGAATACCGCGTCCATCACCTGCAACCGGGGTTTCACCAGCACGTTGATGTCAAGGAGCATCCTCCCGAAATTCTGTTCATCCTGGAACCGGGCGTGAAGCGAGAGTTTTTCAAGACCGGGAATGAGCCCGAACAGATTCTTTGCCCCGCCGCTCATGCAGGTCCACATGTGCGTCTTTACCTTGGAGACGACAACAATCGCATCAGCAGTAAGAGCTGGGTTGATGATCGCGAGCTGCCTCACCACCGACCCGGCGGGAGCCAAAACAACCGTATAGCCGGTATCGGTGTTCAGCTCCGCTCCGAGTTCCTCTGCAATCCGGTCATACCCTGCCCCGGCATATGCTCTCTTCAGGTTCGCTTCTGTATAGGGGATCGCGGCAGCGGGACTGTCTGCGATGATGACTTGGCATCCATGCTCCCGCAGGAGCCGTACCACTGCCCGTACCACTTCCGGGTGCGTAGTCACACACCGTTCGGGTGCAAGCCCCTGGAGCAGGTTCGGCTTGACAAGGACAGTGTTTCCTGCCGCTGCGAATGCCCCGATGCCGCCGCAGAGATCGACCGCCCGTTTCACCGCGGCAAATACTAATTCACGCTCATAGTCATCGCACCTGACAACCGCGACGGTCTTTTCCGTGGTATCCAGCCATGTATCAGGTATAGTCATTATGTTCCGTAAGCGTGATCAGACCGGATCTTTCTCTCTCTCGCCGGAACGTACCTGCCGGGATGTGCATTTCAAACCGTGCACCCTTTCCAGGCTCACCGGTCTCAGCGATGGTAATTTTGGTCACTGCAAGGATCTCGCGGACTAGAAACAAACCCCACCCGGTATTCTTACCAAACCCTCGGGAAAAGACCTTCTCCTTATTGGCAGCGGGTATGCCCTCCCCATTATCTGCAAATACGAGTACAACCCCGTGAGCAGCATCCTCTAAAAAGACGTGGATCTCTGTCACGTTTCCCCCATAGTGGATTGAGTTGTCAAACAGGTAGGAGATCGCCATGTCGAATAATGGGTCGGCACAGACGGTAGCATCCCCACAGGTCTCGACAACCCGGATGGACTTTAAGTCGAAAAGTTCTCCTGCACGGTGGACAACAGACCGGATCATCTGCCACCGGGGAGGTTCGACGCCAATATTCTGACAATCCTTGGCAAACTGGAACAGAATGCGGATCCTGTCTGCCGCAATCTTCTCCCTCTCGAGATAGGTCTTTTGCGTGGGATCTTCGATCATCATCAGCAAAAGCTCGTTGTAACCCATGACGGCGGTCAGCTGGTTTAAGACATCGTGGCGGGTGACACTGCCAACAAGTTCGAGTTTCTTTTTAAGCGCGATCACCGCTTGTCTGGTGCGCCGCTCTTCCACCGCTGTCTCGATCAGCTGGAGCAGCACGGGGCATTCCGCTGCGACAGGCTCTGGCATCACCAGGTACTGGGAGTGGTGCAGGAGTGTCTCATTAGCGACACGATGCTGGTAGTTGTCAGTAATAAGAATGACAGGGAGTTCTGCATCCCAGTTTTTCAGGGTTGTAAGGAGCAGAAGCCCGTCCTGCCCGGGCTCATCATGCAGTAATACAACCGCGTCAACAGATCCGGCACTGTGCCTTTCTGCGACAACTTCAGGTGACAGGGAAGTAATGACCCGGTATTTTCCTGATTCGGTCAGGAGGCGTGCAAGTTCCGTGCGCCGACCGGTATTTTCATCCAGGAGAGCAACCGAAATCATACCGTATCCCGCTGATATTGAATGGCTGTATCCTTATGTTTATTCCTCACGACAAATGTCTTTTTTTAAATTTTTCGGACAGAAACACGGCACAGGCAGTACCGCCATCTTTTTTATCGATGCGGCGAGAACCTTTACCCATGGTGCGCCGCGTGATCACGTTTTCAAAAAACGTCTTCCTCCCCCTCACAACGGTCTGCCGGAACCGGTGCGGGTACTGCTCATTTCGCACGCCGGTGCATGCCGGCTGTGTCATGGCACCTGCAAAAGTGAAGCGAACACTTTCAGTTGGCGCACGGATGGGGTGCACTGAAGCGCTCTTCACGTTCGGGGAGCATCCCGAAGAGGAGCCGGGGTTCGACGCATATATCCACAGGACCGGGTATGGATCCATTCTCGATTATTGTGAAGCGATGTGTAAAACGAGCATCCGCTACAGCATACTGCCGCACACGAACGCCGGCATTCTCACCTACGATGAACTGAAGCGGATGCGGCAGGTGAATGCTAGCATGGGGCTGATGCTTGAGACTACCGCAGAGCTTCCAGCGCATAGATCCTCAAAAGGCAAGGACCCCGAAGTCCGGCTTGCGATGATTGAAGATGCGGGTAAGCTCAGGATCCCGTTCACCACGGGTCTTCTGCTGGGCATCGGGGAGAAGATGGCAGACCGTGAAGACTCGCTCTTTGCGATCCGCGACATTCACCGGCGGCACGGGCACATTCAGGAGGTCATCCTCCAGAACTTCTGCCCCAAGCCCGGAACAACAATGGCTGCCTTTCATGTGCCATCTACCGAAGAAATCTGTACCACAATACAGATGGCACGCGATATCCTGCAAAAGGATATCGCCATCCAGATCCCGCCCAACCTAATCGATGCTGCTGCACTTATCGAATGCGGGGTTGATGATCTCGGCGGTATATCACCCCTTACGATCGATTACGTGAACCCCGAACACCCATGGCCCGCGGTTGAGGAACTCAAAACGATCGTCGGTGATGCCGAGCTCCGGGAGCGCCTCTGCATCTACCCGCAGTTCATAGAGAAAGGCTGGTACCACCCCGACTTGCAACCTCTAATAAACCGGCTCGAACAAACCATTAAGGCAGGGAGCAGGTGACCGTGAAACAAAAAAGCCTCCTGTACACAGGCAAAGCAAAATCGGTGTACCGTACCGATGCGAAGGGGAAACTGATCGTCGAGTTCCGTGACGATATCACCGCGTTTGACGGCGGCAAAAAGGATGTCCTGAAGAACAAGGGGAGTTACAATGCAGAAGTCTCTGCATTCATCTTCCAGTACCTTGAACAGAATGGTGTCCAGACCCATTTTCTCAACATGATCGATGACCGCCGGATGGTCGTGCGCGAGCTTGCGATGATCCCGCTCGAAGTGATCGTGCGAAACATTGCTGCGGGCTCCATTGTCCGCAATTTTCCGTTCAGGGAGGGGGCACCCTTAAAACCGCCCGTCATCGTGATCGATTACAAGGATGATGCACGTCACGATCCCATGGCGAATGACGACATCATCATCGCGCTCGGGCTTACCACAGCGCAGGAACTCAAAAAAATCAAAACGATTGCGCTGGAAGTTAACCGGCTCCTCTCAAAACTCCTCCTTGCACAGGGCATAACACTTGTCGATTTTAAGCTGGAGTTCGGCAGGCAGGGCAGGACCATCTATCTCGGGGACGAGATCAGCATGGACTCGATGCGCCTGTGGGATAAAAAGACCGGGGCATCGCTTGACAAGGACGTGTACCGGCTCAACAAAGGCGACGTGATGGCAACGTATAACAGTGTCGCTTCGCGTATCACAAAGACAAAAGAACAGAAGAAACGGTGAAGCAGGAGGCAGCACATGACGAATTTCGATGTGACGATCACGGTCGGGCTCAAGGAAGGCATGCTTGATCCTGAAGCAATGGCACTTAAAAATGCGATAAAAAACCTCGGGTATGAGACCGGCTCGTTAAAGACCGCCCGAGTGGCTTTACGGTTCTGCGATGAGAAAGGGAATGCAACTGCCGGTGCAAACCCGAACGGTGCGGCAGAGAATATCTCAGGGATCCTCTCGGCGCAGGGCAATGTCTGCGCGATGATGCCAAATCCCGAACGGGCATCTGAAGCGCTGCTCGGCCCGGTTGACGGAAAAAAAGATCTTTGATTCGATGATTTGCGCTATCAGCCGCAAAGACTAACGTGTCAGACGGAATACACTAATGAAATCGTTACATAACAAACGGCTGGAAGAATATGTCTGAAGTGAATACTGCACAAGAGGATATGCTAAAATGGGCAAACGGTCTTGCGCATAAGCATGGCTGGGTGCTTAACCCTGACGAGAAACAACTTAAGACTGTCATCAGGGGACTCGTCCGGAACAAGGAAAAATTTGGGAGACCCTACTGTCCCTGCCGGCTCCGGAGCGGAGATGAGGAGAAGGACCGTGCGATCGAATGCCCGTGCATATACCACCGTGATGAGATCGAGCATGACGGTTGCTGCCACTGCCAGCTCTATTTCAAAAAAGACTGATCCTGATCTTTTTTTCGTCCCGAAAGGATTGATCTATGGACCCTGCATCAGCGCCCCCTGCCACGGAACGTATCTCCGGTATTCCTCCAGTCACCGGTACATCCCCTGAAGTCCTTGTCCTTGGCAGTTTTCCGAGCCGTCAGTCGCTCCTGCGATGCGAATATTACGGCAACCCCCGGAACCATTTCTGGCAGATCGTGGACGTGCTCTTTTTGATCGATCGGGATCTTCCCTATGCGACCCGGATCGCCCGGCTTGCCGCACACCATATTGCCCTCTGGGACGTCATACACTCCTGTCGCCGCGAAGGGAGCGCAGATGACCGGATACGGGATCCGGTCAAAAATGACATCGCTGGTTTTCTTGCCACACATCCCTCAGTACGGCTCATTGCGCTGAACGGGACTGCGGCAAAAAAATTCTATTTTGCCCCAGAAAATCTGCCTGAATCCCGGATCGCTGCCATACTGTTGCCGTCAACAAGCCCGGCAAACACACGGTTTTCTCTTGCAAAAAAAATCCGGCGCTGGGAAATAATCCGCACAGGTACTGCAAAAAAGGTCTGATGCCGTTACCGCGCAAGCCGGAACTTTAAAAAGATCACGTGGTAGATAGCATAGAACCCGCAGAGCAGTGCAGCAGTATACCCAAGCACCGCCACCCACGTGATCTGGGGGGGTAGGTTCAAGGGCGATGTGAGGAGGACGAGCGATGACCCGACGACCAGAGAAGCAACAACCAGCCCGATCATGATCTTATCGCTTGCCCGGTCAAGCGCCATCTGCAGTTTCTGGAGATCGGTATCAATAACTTCGATCTTGATCGTACCGGTCGAGAGGCGCTTTAACATCAGGTTGAAGTTACGGGGGAGATCAAACATGCCGTCCACTGCTTCCATTAAGGAGTTGGATGCACGCTTGACATATGCGGCAGAGAGGGTATTTGTATCGGCAAGCTTCCGCAGGTAGGGCGTGATCTCATCCCCGAAATTGAACTTCGGGTCGAGCCTGACACCGATATCGAGCACCATCATAAACACTTTTAAGAGAAGCATCAGGTTCATCGGCACTTTGAGGTTGTACCGGCGCATCGCATCAGTAAGTTCGCTTACGACGAGCCGGAAGCTGAACTGTGAGACAGAGTCCCCGCCGCCGAAATCGTGCATCATGATGTAGAGGTCGTCTCTTAAGGCTTCCCGTTTTTCCTCGTCAATAACGATACCGAATCCCTCAAGAGATTTCAGCATCATCTCGATATCGTCGGTCGTCAGTGCGAAGAGCAGGTTGATGAAGAGCTGCCTTTTCTCCGGGCGCAGTATCCCGACAATCCCAAAGTCAAGGAATACCACATCGCCGTTTTTTGTCACTAACAGGTTACCCGGGTGTGGGTCACCGTGGAAGAAACCATCCTCGAAGATCATCTTCAGGTACGCATGGAACCCATGAACGCCGATCCTGTGCGGATCAATCCCCATTTCAGTGATCGCTTCGACGTCATCGATCCGTACTCCTTCGATGAATTCCATCACGAGGAGGTGCTGGGATGAAAATTCCCAGTAGATTTTCGGGAAATGGATCCCGGACACATCCCGGAAATTTCGTGCCATACGGTCGGCATTGCGGGCGTCACGGGAGAAATCAAGTTCCTTTCTTATCTGGTGGGCAAAGTCCTCTACCATGCCGGTTGGGTTATAGATCCGTGTTTCCGGGAATACCGCTTCGATCCGTTCCGCCATGGACTGCAGGATGCCAAGATCGTTCTCGATGATCTCTGCGATTCCCGGGCGCTGCACCTTGAGGGCAACGGGGGTCCCGTCCTTGAGCACGGCACGGTGGACCTGCCCGATGGAGGCAGAAGCGACCGGGGTCTCATCGATCTCGCAGAACCAGTCGTCGACATTTGGGCAGGTCTGGTTGATGACTGACAGCACTTCAGAAAACGGCAGCGGTTTTGCATGGTCCTGTAGTTTTTTGAGCTGTTCGATCATCTCGGGAGGCAGCAGTTCGGTTCTCGTGCTCATGATCTGCCCGAACTTCACAAATGTCGGACCGAGTTCCTCCAGAGCCTGCCGTATCCGCTCATAGGTTGTGGACGTTTCGGATGCGGTGCCGGATGCAGTGGGCAGGCGGAACCGCGCCCTGCCCGGGAATACCTTTTCCAGTGCAATGCCAAAACCGTATTGTCCCAGAATATCTATAATCTGCGCATACCGCCTGATACGGGTGACCATGCTTATCTATTGGGGGTGGTGATACTTAAGGCGTGCTTTTATTTACGCCGTAAGGAGTGAGACAGCAGGTTAATTCCTGAACTCGTCAGAGTTAGGGACATCATAATCGAGTATAAGACGTCTTTTGCCAAACGAACGCACCAGCATGGCGAAACCTATACCCTGAACTCGGCAACAAATTAGGGCATAGTTCTTAAAAATCCGTTTTCTTCAAAAAATACGGCTATTTTGGGTTTTTAGTTGATCCCCCATATCCCCTGCCATTATGGATCGAAAAAATTGCATCAAACTCGGAAATTTTTGCTCCAATCCTAAATTTAAACCTAAATTTTTGAATAATTCAAATTGGTACTCCCTAAAAAAACCCGGATTCATTACGTTTGGCAACTCTTATTATCCGATACTGTGGATTGTAATCTATCATGACCGATAAAGAAACCCTCCGCGGTGTTCCCGGTATCCTGCGCCCGTTCAAGGAATATCTCCAGAGCCTCGGGCTTAAAAACAGTGACCAGATTGTATACTATGGGTGCGTTGGCACCTGCACACCATTTGTCGAACTGCTCGCGGTTGCTGTACGCGGGCTCCATCTCCAGCAGGTGTTCATCCCGCTGCTCGATGAAACAAAGGCAAAGGTATTGCATGATGTTCCCGATGTGGGTATGCAGGTGAACGGTAGCCCGGCAACGCTCAGCCCTAACGTGCTCGTTATTATGGGCGGGCTTGCGATGCCGAATATTCCCATAACAAAAGAACAGGTCCGGGATCTTGTTGCACGGCATGGCAACGTAAAGGTGATCGGTGTCTGTTTTATGAGCATGTTTGAGAAGGCGGGGTGGCTTGACACCGTGTCATTCGACCTCGTGATCGACGCGACGATCGATCCGGTGACTATCTACCGTAAAACACCGTAATCGTAGACGATAAAGGTGAAATCAATTTTTATTTATAAGAAAAGCCCGGTTCCGCGATCGGGAAAAAAAATTTAGATGTAGGGGTTCCGGAGACCCTTGCCCACACCGAACGTCGCACGCTCTTCGAGAGTCTTTCTGTTCTTTGTGATCTTCTCGTTTGCCAGTTTGGTAACGAGTTCAAGACCGG
>Ga0208103_1000537_pt1 | contig 12047 bp, 9 predicted proteins | sample CryBogmetaGMA75M_FD_184550 | JGI IMG/M metagenome (GOLD analysis project Ga0208103, IMG submission 184550) | Freshwater microbial communities from Crystal Bog, Wisconsin, USA - MA7.5M (SPAdes) | ecosystem: Environmental > Aquatic > Freshwater > Lake | place: Crystal Bog, Wisconsin, USA... | reverse complement strand
CCTTGAACTCGCCCGTGAAATTCTTACGTCGGCTTTCACTCATCACCTGCTCCTTTTTTACGGCAGGCTACCATCTTAATTCACTGTCTGAAATTCGGGGGCCACTATATTCCCCACAAGACAACACCTCCCGTTGCTGCCACTACCGCCGCAACAAATAACCATTTTTTGCGGGTTAGTACGGTAATAGACGCCAGAGAAATGGCAATCTGTATTAGCGTCATCGCCTGCGCCAACTTGTGGTGCGGGCGCAATAAACGCTCGCTTTCGCCATCCGCTTTTCTGGATTCCGCTTCAAAAGTCTCCGCCTTTAGCTTAATGTCCTTCTTATCATTTTCATACCTCAGTAATTGCTCCTTGTAAAAAGCCTGTTTTTGAACGGGCGCCAACTCAGAGGCAATTTCCATCAAATGCTCTTTACTGCTCTTGGATTCATAAAAATTCCACTGATCGGAAGCATCAGCCTTCCTCAGAACAGCCTCATTTTTCAACAACATGGACTCATTCTGGGTGGCTCCGCCCTGATAGCTGACGATAGCGCCTAGCGAGGCAAGAATAGCCGTAAAAATAGCCACCTGGCTGGAAAGCTTATCTCCGCTTTGAGCATGATGCTCAACCTCGTGCTCATGCGCGCCATGCACATGAAATCCGTCTTCCGACATACCCACTCCTTGAATAAAATTTACTTTAACGATACGGATCACCGATTATATAAATTCGGCGTCTGATTATTTGTGCTCCTGGTCAAACTTACTTTCTGCTTCAGTCAAATGGCTCATCAATATATGAGAAATCATATTTACACCGATGCCGGCAAACACGGCCGGAATAAGGTAAAGCGCAAGAGAAAGCTCAGACCTGAAGACGCTGTCATCAATCAGCGAGGGTGAAATTTTTGCCATCTCTTTCAGACGCTGCAAAAGGAATACATTTATCCCGGAAATCAATATCAATACGACACCAAACAGCAGCACCGTTTTACGTGAAATTGCCCGTTTCCACATCATGTAAGCATAGAGGGTGACGGGCAGAATAAGCGAAAAGACGGTTAGGGCAAAAAACTCGAATTCAAAAAATACCGATTCTTTCATTTTCAATTTACCCTTAACAAACAGTTGTCCGCATCAATTTTATTAAGAAAAACGCATTTAGCCTGGGCTCAATACACTAATCCCGTCCGGTGTTTCTGCGGCCATCTTCATTAGCGCTTTGCTGGTTGCCAACATTCGCTGCTCGTGAATCTCCTTGCTGGCTGCCACCTTGTTGATTCTGCTGCTCACCACGACCGTGTTTATGGCGACCACCTTGTTGACCGCCGTTAGAACCGGCGCTTTGATAGCCATTGCCGTGATAGCCGCTGCCGCCTATGGTCGAATTGACGTCTGGATCACTCGTTTCGGCAAACACCGATGAAGAAATGCAAAACAATGCGACCGTGCACGCGATTTTCAGTTTTAAAACCATCATCAATCTCCTCTAGCCGGTTGGAATTCGGGCGGGTGGCAGTTTGTCGGCTATCGGTTTCCCGACATAACACGAGGGGTGCGTATTACATCACACCGACAAACCGCCAAAACTTTACTAATTGCTGCTTACTCCATAAAAATATTATTTCTTATCATTCATATCACGATCATGGTGATGATGCATCATATGATGACGATTCATGAAGTGGCTATCGAAGGTATTTTTCTGCCCTATATTCAATGTGTTATAGAATATTTTAACCACGGCAACATGCTCAGTCATACTTTTTTCATGCGCCTTCATACCATCCAACATGCGATCAAGACGATCCGGCGTACTCAAATTTGACCAGTCTTTATACTCATGCCTGACCATTTCGGAGGGCTTCATCTTTCCTGCAAATTCACTCCATGCGGTTTCCTGAGCCGCTGACAGTTTCAACGCGCTGTGCAGTTCATTCATACGCTGATCGTGACGCTCGCTATCACTATGCGCGTTGCTCCAGGAATGATCGCAGCCACCTTTCGAGGTAGACGGCTCATTGGCAAATGCGCTATTACCGAGCAAAACAACCAGACTGCAGCCCAACATCGTAACGAGGGTTTTTTGATTGATACTCATGATTCTCTCCTGTTTAAATTTAAAGATTGCGACTTGTATTTTCTGACTTTAATTCCGGCGCTCCTCTGCGCGCTGACGCTCTTCGTCCCGACCATGACGACCTTCTGCCCGACCATACTGTTCATCTCGACGCCTATCGTCTTTGCGCCCTTCATCATCACGAGGCACCATTCTGGCGGGTGCTTGCGCGATGACAGGTACCGCCCGGCTATTATTCAAATCGATGCTGGCAGCCACTCCCTAGCCGTTAAGACTGATAGACAAATCATCGGGGCGCACCGTGGCAACACATAACAACACTGTGGCCAAACCGACAACAGGTAATTGATATTTTTTCATTTCAAATACTCCTGAATTTAATTCAAAAACTCATGTCCTTGATAATCAACTGGCGCGTTGTTCAATTGCCGCTGATGAACGGACTGGCGTTTCCCGCGCCCCTGCTTTGTCCCTGTCCTGAACCCTGAGTTTGTCCCTGTCCAGAACCTTGGCTTGGGCTTGAGTTTTGCCCCTGTGATTGCCCTCTTGTTCCCTGGCCTTGGGTTTGACCTTGACCTTGGTTCTGGCCTTGCCCCTGGTTCTGGCCTTGCCCCTGTCCTCTTTGACCTTGCGACTGACCGCCTCTGTCCTGACCTCCTCTGTCCTGACCTCCTCTGTCCTGACCGCCTCTGTCCTGACCTCCTCTGTCCTGACCTCCTCTGTCCTGACCTCCTCTGTCCTGACCTCCTCTGTCCTGACCTCCTCTGTCCTGACCTCCTCTGTCCTGACCGCCTCTGTCCTGACCGCCTCTGTCCTGACCGCCTCTGTCCTGACCGCCTCTGTCCTGACTTCCTCTGTCCTGGCCTCCTCTGTCCTGGCCTCCTCTGTCCTGGCCTCCTCTGTCCTGGCCTCCTCTGTCCTGGCCTCCTCTGTCCTGGCCTCCTCTGTCCTGGCCTCCTCTGTCTTGACCGTGATGGCGATGACCATCTCCGTATGCATAGGAAACAGAAGAAGTAGCCAGGAGCGCGACGAGCAGTACAGATGTAATTTGTTTAGTTTTCATTTCCATTTTCCTTTTAAAAAATAAAGTATCGTTATCAAGGTGTCATTTATCCTAGGCTTCCAGAATCGTGCTGGTTGTTGCTTGTTTTGGTGTATGCATACTAGAGCCCAAATGTAAGCAAAGTGTTTGCAAAAAGGGTTAAGTTGTAAGAATTTGTTTCAGTTAAAATTGCTAACGAATTTTTCCGTATAATCCAGCCAACTCGAATGCTCACCCGGACTTATATGCCATTCTTACTCCACACCTCCTACCGACGCCGCCTGACTGCTTTTGCGCTGCTGGTGTGCACTTTATCGATCGCTCACGCAAAAGAAGGTGAAGGAAAACCGGGGGCGAATGCACCAGTTCCTGTCGCCGTTAGCACCGTGCAGCAACAGTCCATGCCGGTATGGATAGACGCTCAGGGAACCGTTGCACCGCGCAACTATGTCAATGTCATGCCGCGCGTTGCTGGACAATTGCTCAACGTGAGTTTTCACGAAGGGCAGCCCGTCAAAGCCGGACAACTCCTGGCCACCATCGATCCGCGCCCCTACCAGATCTTGCTGGAACAGGCACAGGCACAATGGATTCGCGATCAGGCGCAACTGCTCGGTGCACAATCCGATTTGGCGCGATATGAAACACTGCTGGCTCAGGATTCCATCGCCGCGCAACAGGTTGCCAATCAGCGCACCACCGTCGCGCAACTGGCTGGAACTGTGGCCGCCGATAAGGCCACTGTGGACAATGCCGCCTTGCAACTAAAATGGACCCGCATCACAGCACCCATTTCCGGTATCGCGGGCTTACGTCAGGTCGATGTCGGTAATATGGTCGGCACTACGGGCGCCATCGGGGGCGGCAACAGCGCCTTGTCCGGTACGGCTGCAGCCTCAACCCCGATCGTGACCATCGCACAGGTGCAGCCAATCACCGCCCTGTTTGCCGTACCGCAAAACCAGTTACAGCAGATCCTCGAACGTCAGCACAGTTCCGCGCTCGCAGTACAAGCCTGGGATCAACGGCGCACGACTCAGCTCGATGCGGGCAAAGTCACCGCCGTGGATAACCAAATCAATTCTGCAACCGGCACCGTGATGATCAAAGCCGAATTTGCCAATACACACGTATCTCTGTTTCCAAACCAGTTTATCAACGTGAGACTGCTGGTGGACACACTTAATAGCGCGCTGACCGTACCAACTTCCGCGATCGCGACAGGGGCACCCGGAACATACGTGTATGTCGTTGATAATAATGAAAAAGCTTCCTTGCGAAAAGTCACGATCGGGGTGAGCAATCAAGGAACCACCACGATTAGCGCTGGACTCAAAGCCGGAGAGCGCGTTGTGACCGATGGACTCGACCGACTCAGGGATGGCAGCACCGTAAAACTGATCGCGCCAGGTACTGAGGGCGCATCAAAACGCGGTGGATCACGTAAACCATGAGCGAGGTCAACACCACGCCTGATCAGGAATCAGGCGAACCTAGTCCGTCACGCCTGTTCATACTGCGCCCTATCGCGACCACCTTGCTGATGCTGGCGGTGCTGCTGGCGGGTTTCGTCGGCTACCGGCTGCTGCCGCAATCGGCGCTCCCCGAGGTCGATTATCCGACCATACAAGTCACCACCATTTATCCCGGCGCCAGCCCCGACGTCATCACCTCCTCGATCACCTCACCGCTGGAGCGGCAATTCGGCCAGATGCCCGGCTTATCGCAAATGTGGTCGAGCAGTTCCGGTGGCGCATCGGTCATCACCCTGCGCTTCGATCTGACTCTGCCGCTCGATGTCGCAGAACAGGAAGTACAGGCAGCCATCAACGCCGCGACCAGTTTTTTACCGCTAGATTTACCCTCTCCGCCCATCTACGCCAAGGTCAATCCAGCCGATGCACCGGTGATCACGCTGGGGCTGACGTCTGACACCCTGCCGCTCACCCAGTTGCAGGACATCGCCGACACGCGCCTGGCGCAGAAACTCTCTCAGGTCGCCGGTGTAGGCCTGGTCAGTTTGAGCGGCGGTCAGCGCCCCGCCGTCAAGGTGGAAGTCAACGGCCGCCAACTCACAGCACAAGGCTTGAGTCTGGCCAGCGTGCAGGCGTCTATCGTGGCAGCTAATGTCAATACACCCAAGGGCAGCTTTGACGGCCCGGAACGCGCACTGACCATCAATGCCAACGACCAGTTGCAGTCGGTCGACGACTACAAAAACCTCATCATCGCCTACAAGGGCGGCGCACCGGTCAAACTGTCCGATGTCGCATCGGTCAGTCAGGGCGCGGAAAATGCGCTGCTGGCCGCACGCGTCAACCATCAACCCGGCATCGTCATCAACGTACAGCGCCAGCCTGGAGCGAACGTCATCGCCGTGGTCGATCACATACAGGAACTGCTCCCCCAGTTGCGCACCAGTCTGCCCGGTGCGACTAATTTGACCGTATTGTCGGATCGCACTGTGACCATCCGTTCGGCCATTTCCGATGTGAAATTCGAGCTGATGCTCTCGGTGGTGCTGGTGGTACTGGTCATCTTCCTGTTCCTGCGCAGCGTGCGCGCCACCTTCATTCCGGCGATGGCCGTTCCACTGTCCCTGATCGGCACTTTCGGCGTGATCTATCTGGCGGGATTCTCCATCAACAACCTGACTCTGATGGCGCTGACCATCGCCACAGGTTTCGTGGTAGATGACGCAATCGTGATGATAGAAAATATCGCGCGTTATATCGAGCAGGGTGAGCCGCCCATGCAGGCGGCGTTAAAAGGCGCCAAACAGATCGGTTTCACCATCATTTCGCTGACTTTTTCGCTAATCGCCGTACTGATTCCATTGCTGTTTATGGGCGATGTAGTCGGCCGCTTATTCCGCGAATTCGCCGTCACGTTAGCGGTAGCGATCCTGATCTCCGCCGCCGTGTCGTTGACCTTCACCCCCATGCTCAGCGCCAGACTGCTAAAACACGTACCGGATGAACAACACGGCCGCCTGTTGCGCTGGAGCGGGGAGCAATTCGACCGCCTGATCGCACTGTATGGCCGCGCCTTGCTGAAGGTATTACAGCACCAGTCGCTGACATTGATCGCCGCAGGTATCACTCTGGCGCTGACCGTATTGTTATACATATTGATTCCTAAGGGATTTTTCCCGGTCGAAGACACGGGGATAATTCAAGCCATCACGGTTGCCCCGCAATCCACCTCGTTCGAAGCGATGAACCGCCAGCAACAGGTGCTGGTCGATACTCTGCTAAAAGATCCGGCCGTGGCGAGTATCTCGTCCTTTATCGGCGTAGACGGTGCCAACACCACACTCAACAGCGGCCGCATGCTGATCAGCTTAAAACCGCTGGAACAGCGCGGTGAACGCGTCACCCCGGTGATCGCCCGTTTACAGAAAAGCGCGACGGAACTGTCCGGCATCGAGGTGTTTCTGCGCCCGGTACAGGATTTGACCATCGACGATCTGGTCAGCCGCAGCCCTTACCAGTTCAGTCTCACCGCCACCAGTATGGCTGAACTGGCTACCTGGAACGAGACGCTGCTGAACAAACTGCGCAATCTACCGGAACTGACTGACGTCTCCAGCAGCCTGCAAAACAAAGGACTTCAAGCCTATGTGAACATCGACCGCGATGCGGCAGCCCGCTTGGGCATCACGGTGGCCAGCATAGACGGCGCGCTCTACAGCGCCTTCGGCCAGCGACTGATTTCGACCATCTTCACCCAGTCCACCCAATACCGAGTGGTGCTGCAACTCGATCCTGCCGACAGACAAGGCTTGAGCGGCTTCGACAGTATCTATCTGACCTCCGCCACGGGCGCGTCTGTACCGCTGTCACAGATCGCCCAAATCGAACAAAAGACCGGCCCGCTGGAAATCGACCATCTGGGGCAATTCCCCGCCGCGATGATCTCGTTCGATCTGGCGCGCGGCACCTCAGTCGGTGCTGCGGTGGCAGCGATCCGTGTAGCCGCAACAGAACTGCCCACCTCCGTTCCACTGAAGATGCAGGGCGCAGCCGCCGCCTTTGAAGCCGCACTTTCCAACCAACTCTGGCTGTTGCTCGCAGCCGTGGTGACCATGTACATCGTGTTGGGCGTGCTGTATGAAAGTTTCGTCCATCCGGTCACGATCTTATCCACCCTGCCCTCAGCCGGCATCGGCGCATTGCTTGCCCTGATTCTATCCGGCAACAGCCTGACGGTAATCGCCATCATCGGCATCATCCTACTGATCGGTATCGTGCAAAAGAATGCCATCATCATGGTGGACTTCGCGCTCGATGCCCAACGCAATGAGGGCTTGTCGGCAACGGAGGCGATCCTGCAGGCGGCGCAATTACGCTTACGCCCGATACTGATGACCACTTTTGCCGCACTGTTCGGTGCGGTACCGCTAATCATAGGCGGCGGGATGGGCGCGGAACTGCGCCAGCCGCTGGGTATCACGCTGGTGGGCGGTCTGTTGCTCTCTCAGTTGCTCACACTGTTTACCACGCCGGTGATCTATCTGGCGTTTGACCGTCTGGCGACACGCTGGAGCAAGCGTCTTAGCAACAAGGATCTGGCCGCGTGAACTTTTCCGCCCCGTTCATTCGACGACCGATAGGCACCACCCTGCTGGCACTGGCTATTCTGCTGGCCGGTGCGATCGCCTTTAAGTTGCTGCCCGTCTCCCCCTTGCCGCAGGTGGATTTCCCCACCATCAGTGTACAGGCCAGCCTGCCGGGAGCCAGTCCCGATGTGATGGCGGCCACCGTCGCGACACCGCTGGAACGTGCGCTGGGGCGCATCGCGGGAATCGCGGAGATGACCTCGTCGAGTTCACTGGGCAACACCAATATCACGCTGCAGTTCGATTTATCCAAGGGTATCAATACCGCCTCGCGCGAAGTTCAGGCGGCCATCAATGCCGCGCGTCCCCTGCTGCCCACCGGCATGACGGCGAATCCGACCTACCGTAAGGTCAATCCGGCCGATGCGCCCATCATGATCTTGTCGCTGACTTCAAAAACACTGGAAACCAGCCAGATGTACGATGCCGCCTCCAGCATACTGGCGCAGAAGATCTCGCAACTACCCGGAGTCGGGATGGTGACGGTGGGCGGCGCCGCCCTGCCAGCCGTGCGGGTCGCACTCGACTTGGATCAGATCAACAACATGGGGCTGAGTCTGGAACAAGTAAGACAAGGAATAGCCACCAGCAACATCAACGCGCCCAAGGGGGCGATCGAAGACGATCAGCACCGCTGGCAGATACAGGCCAATGACCAACTGACCACCCCCTACGACTATGCCAGACAAATCATCGCCTACCGCAACGGCGTCGCCATCCGGCTCGATCAGGTCGCGCGCATCACGGCCAACTCGCAGAATTTGCGCAACATGGGCATGGCCAACGGTAAACCTTCAGTACAACTGATCATCTCCCGTCAACCGGGCGCTAACATCATAGACGCAGTGGAGGCGATCAAGGCCGAACTACCGGTGCTCGCCGCCTCTATTCCCCAAGCGATACAGGTCACAGTGATGCTAGACCGCACCGTGACGATACGCGCCTCCTTGCATGACTCGGAAAGCACGCTACTGCTGTCGGTCGCCTTAGTCGCACTGGTGGTATTTTTATTCCTGCGCGACTGGCGCGCCACCTTGATTCCGGCCATCGCCGTACCGCTGTCGCTGGTCGGCACTTTCGCCGCCATGTATTTAATGGATTACAGCCTGGATAATTTATCGCTGATGGCGCTGATCGTCGCCACCGGCTTTGTCGTGGACGATGCCGTGGTCGTGCTGGAAAATATCATGCGCCACGTGGAAAAAGGCATGCACCCCATGCAGGCGGCCTTGCAGGGCGCACAGGAGGTCGGTTTCACCGTGTTGTCGATGAGCTTGTCGCTGGTTGCGGTATTTTTGCCGGTGTTGCTGATGGGCGGCATCATCGGCAGGTTATTTCGCGAATTTGCCGCGACCTTGTCGATTGCGATTTTCATCTCCCTGATCGTCTCGCTCACCGTCACGCCGATGTTAGCCTCACGCCTGCTCAAGGCACGCAGCGATGCACCACCCGGTCGTTTTGCCGCAATTGGTGAAGCCGGATTCAACAAACTGTTGCACGCTTATGATGTTTCTCTCACCTGGTCGCTAAAGCATTACCGGGTGATGTTGCTGGTATTCTTTTCCACCATCGCTTTTACTATCTATCTGTATCAGATTGTTCCTAAAGGTTTTTTTCCAACCCAAGACACGGGGCTGGTGACCGGCAACATACAGGCTGACCAAGCGATTTCGTTCCAGGCCATGTCCAAAAAGCTCATCCAAATCGTAGCGATTATCAAGAATGATCCTGCCGTGCAAAACGTAGTCGCCTTTACCGGCGGCGGCGGCACCAACGGCGGCTTTGTCTTCATGAGTCTGGCACCCTATAAGGAACGGCCAGATGCGACCACCGTGATTGGTAATCTCAGACGCAAGCTGTCCAGCATACCCGGTGCACAAGTATTTTTAGCCCCTGTTCAGGACATCCGTGCGGGTGGCCGGCCTTCCCCCGCGCTCTACCAGTACACCTTGCAATCCGGTGATTTAAATGAATTGCGCACCTGGGAGCCGCGTGTATTGGAAGCCTTCAGACATATAGCCGGGCTGACCGATGTCAACACCGATCAGCAAAGCAAGGGATTGCAAATTCAGCTGATGATCGACCGCGATGCCGCCGCGCGTTACGGAATTTCTATCAACACCATAGACCAGACGCTCAATGACGCCTTCGGCCAGCGCCTGATCTCGACCATCTATGCGCCGCTCAACCAGTATCGTGTGGTGATGGAGGCTGATGCACCCTTTCTGCAACGCCCTGACGCCCTGAACAGCCTCTATCTGATCGGCAGCACAGGACAGAAAATACCCCTGTCCGCACTGGCTCACTACGAGATGGGCAATACACCGCTGGTGGTCAATCATCAAGGCCTGTTTGCCGCTTCGACGATTTCATTTAATCTGGAAAAAACGGTGTCTTTAGGCCAGGCGCAGGGGAAAATCGCCCTGGCGATGGCACAGATCGGTCTGCCAGGCACGATACAGGGCGGATTTCAAGGCACGGCCAAACTGTTTGCCGACACTATGAATAACCAACCTTTGTTTATCTTCACGGCGATTTTAGTCATCTACATCGTGCTAGGCATACTCTACGAGAGCACCATTCACCCATTAACCATACTCTCCACTCTCCCCTCGGCAGGCATGGGTGCTGTGCTGGCGTTGCTCTGGTCGCACACAGACTTTTCCATCATCGCACTGATCGGCGTGTTTCTGTTGATCGGTATCGTCAAGAAGAATGCCATCCTGATGGTCGATTTCGCGATTCAACTCGAACGTGACACGGGGGCGAGCCCTGCCGAGGCCATTCATCAGGCCTGTCTACTGCGCCTGCGCCCCATCCTGATGACCACGCTGGCCGCCCTGTTCACCGCACTGCCGCTGGCCCTCATCACCGGGAACGGCGCCGAATTGCGCCAGCCGCTGGGTATTTCCATCGCCGGAGGCCTGATCGTCAGTCAGCTGCTTACCCTGTACACCACGCCCGTTATCTATCTGCAACTGGACAAAATGCGCCACTGGGGACGATTTCGCTGGGCAAGGCGACTATCCCGCAAAACACCGCAAGGAACAATATGAAATTATCTTTTAAAATCAATATATTAGCAATTACACTTGCCGGTTGCGCGATGGGCCCGGACTACCAGCGCCCGACGATGGATATACCCGCACAATTCAAAGAAGACAGAGGCTGGGTGCAGACAGGCTCACCTGTCTTAAATAATGACGCCTGGTGGACGATCTTCGGCGATGAAACGCTCAACCAGCTCGAATCCCGGGTTGAAGCGGCCAACCAGAGTCTGCGCGCCTCGTACTACGCACACCAGCAAGCGCTAGCGCTGACTGATGCTGCTCGCGCTGCTGAATATCCGACCGTGGGTGCGACCGTTTCCTCCACCAAAACCTCGTCCGGCGGCGTTTCAACCACCACGGGTGCGGTCACCACCACGCAGGTCTCCGGCAAAACGGTGAGTCTCACCGCCAGCTGGATACCCGATTTCTGGGGCAAAGTACGCCGTCAGGTCGAATCTAACCAGGCCAGTAGCGATGCCAGTGCAGAGACACTGCATGCGGCCTTGTTAAGTTTGCAAGGCACGCTGGCGCAGGATTATTTCCTGATCCGCCAACTAGACAGTCAGACAGCACTAGCCAAGGACACGGTCGCCGCTTACGAGAAAAACCTGAAGATCACGCAAAACCGCTATCAGGCGGGTATCGTCACACAGGCCGATGTCGCGCTGGCCGAATCGCAATTGGCTACTGCCCGCGTACAGCAGGTCACATTTGGCATCCAGCGTTCGCAACTGGAACATGCGATTGCCGTACTGACCGGCGAAGCACCCGCCAACTTCAGTCTGTCCGCTATGCCCGGCTTACCTGAACCACAAATGATCCCCGCCGGTCTGCCCTCGCAACTATTGCTGCGACGCCCCGATCTAATGGCTGCTGAACGACAGGTTGCCGCAGCCAATGCGCTAATTGGGGTCGCCAAATCCGCCTACTTCCCCGCGCTCACACTGTCAGGTTCTCGCGGCTGGCGCAGCCCGACCTTTACCAACTTGCTCTCCGCTCCCAACGTATTCTGGTCTATGGGGCCGTCCTTGGCGGAAACGATTTTTGATGGCGGCGCACGCACAGCCGGGGTCGCACAAAGTCAGGCGAGCTATCAGGCTGCCGTCGCCCAATACCGGCAATTGGGACTGACGGCCTTGCAGCAGGTGGAAGATCAGCTTGCCGCCGCCGCGATTCTGAATGAAGAAGCCGGTTTACAAAAGCTGTCCGTGGCCGCGACGGACAAGTCTTTGCGTCTGGCGACCGACCAATACAAGGCCGGCGGTCG
>Ga0208103_1000536_pt1 | contig 12059 bp, 15 predicted proteins | sample CryBogmetaGMA75M_FD_184550 | JGI IMG/M metagenome (GOLD analysis project Ga0208103, IMG submission 184550) | Freshwater microbial communities from Crystal Bog, Wisconsin, USA - MA7.5M (SPAdes) | ecosystem: Environmental > Aquatic > Freshwater > Lake | place: Crystal Bog, Wisconsin, USA... | reverse complement strand
GGTGAATAATTAGCAAAAAAGTCAGCAGCAAAGAAGTCGTTACCAAAGCCGGAAAACTGACCCAAAAACGGGTTTATCATCGGGCCGATATTTATGTGGATGTGCTGTACGACAGCCCCAAGCTCTACCGCTGGGTGCAAGCGTTTATAAAATCAATTAATGCCCATAGCACAGAATTTGACTTGTTACTCATGGATTGCCTGTTTGCCTGACAGAGTAAAAAGTTACGTTTAATTTGCTAACAGTCCCCCGTGCCAATGAGCGAAAAACTTGTACTCGTTCCCAAGCTGGAGCTTCCAGTCTCGCGAAGCTGGAACTTGGGAACCAGAAGAAATTTAACTAGCCCCCATAATACGGTACAATCGGATAACTTTAATGCATTACTTGATAGAGGATACCTAACATGACTACAAATCTTGCCATTGATGATGATTTAATTAATGAAGCGTTAATAGTGGGGCATTTTAAAACCAAGGAAGATACGGTTGTTACTGCGTTAAAAGAATTTATTAATCGCCGTAAACAATTGGAGATTGTAAATTTATTTGGTCAATTTGATCCTGACCTTGATTATGATTATAAGCAAGGGCGACGTTCTTGAAAGTATTGGTCGATACCTGTATCTGGTCACATGCACTCAGATCAAAGAAGCCGGAGTTTGAGGTGCAGGTAAAGAGTCTGCAAACATTAATAGCTGATCAACGCGTGTTGATTATTGGGGCTATTCGACAAGAAGTATTGTCAGGTTATAGTGATCTGAACAAGTTTGAGACCTTAAAAACCAAGCTGAACTATTTTGAGAATACGCCGATTCTGGATGAAGATTATATTACCGCAGCCAAGTTTTATAATAAATGCCGCCAAAAGGGTATTCAGGGATCGCACATTGATTTATTCATCTGTGCCGTTTCAGTGCGTTTAAACGTCCAGATATTTACGAGCGATAAGGATTTTGGTTTTTATCAGCAACATCTACCTATCAAGCTTTACTCTACAACAACGGCTTGAGGACAATAAATGATTGCCTGCCATTTTTCCTGAGGAAAGTTTGTACTCGTTACCAAGCTCCAGAGATTGTGAAAGTAATCAAAATTCGGGTTGAATTTTGATTTTGGCAACCAAGAATCAATGGCTTACAGCAGGTTTTTTGTTATTTTGTGTTGATTTTGGTTGTTTTTGATAATACTTTCACAGTCTCTCCAGATTGGGAACCAGAAGATAATTGCCGGTTTGCTTTGCCCCTGGATATTGCCCGTTTTAGCGATCAGCACCATCAGCAAATCCGCTATGGCTATCAGGCCGCTAAACAATTAAAATTGGCGATCATTGCCTAATTCCTTAGTGAAGTGAGCTAACTCGTGTGTTTAACAGATTTTCAAATGCAAACTATTTGCTGTATTGTACCGACGCAAAAAGCATCGTTATGCAATACACCCAACTTAACAATTAAAGCCTTGAACTTTACCTAAGGAAAAACAATGCACATACAACTTCAACCAGAATTTGATGACATATTGCAACCGCTCGGCAGTCATGCTGTTGAATTTTTTTTAGCGGCAAGTTTGTATCATGCCAGAAAGATTAGCTTTACGACAGCCGCACACATGGCCGGTTTGGATTTTGACGGCTTTAAAACACGCTTAACAGAACATTTTAATCAAGGCTATATCGTGGACGATGAATGTGTTTTAGACGATATTCGCACTGTAGAAAAATTATAAATATCCGTGAAAATTGTACTTAATACCAGCCCGATCATTTTTTTAAGTAAAGTAAACAGCCTTAAACTTTTAGCCGACTGTATCGATGATATTTATGCCCCCAAGGCAGTTATCCAAGAATTACATGAATATACGCTGCCCGCGTTTATAAAGGTTCGTCCACTTTCAGCAACAGGAGAGGCTTATGTACAGGGTGCTTTAGGGCGGCTGCATCAAGGTGAGCTTGAAGCGATCGTTTTAGCGCAAGAAATAGCGGTCGATTATGTCGTGTTGGATGATTTATTGGCGCGGCTTAAGGCGCAACGCCTGGGGCTTGATGTGATGGGTACGTTAGGCTTATTACTTTTTCTGGAAAAGCGAAGTGTACTGAACGCTGAACAAGCCTGGCAAAAGATACAGCAATTGACTGAACAGCACAGCATGTATTTATCGCCGCAGCTTCTACAGCAAATAAAAATCCAACTGTTGGGTAATATTTTTAATACAGATACACAGCACTGACTACCGTTTCATGTAAACATACAGACAGGTTGTTGCCATGAAGAAACGATAGGTCAATTTCTCAAAATCGGTTGCCATTTATTGTCTTTTTAAATCGGACAATGAAGAGGTTACCAATTCCTGCAAACGCTTATGCCTCATCTGGCAGCAGCCAGAAGTATTACACAATCAACGGATAATATGAGTCATTTTTTTCAACTAGCTGTATTAACAGCTTCGCTACCGGATATTTTAGCATCTTGAAAGTGGTGTACATTTTCATTAAAAGATAATGGCACTTTTATATCACATTGATTTATTTAAATATAAATCAATCAACTACAGTCTATCAGCGATTAAAAAATGATCCAGATAGTTAAATAATAATTAACGTAAAGCATGCAAAAATATTTAGAGCAATTTCTCAAAGAAGACTTTACCAGCTTGGCTGGTCATTTTAGTACAGAGATTCAATATGTGGATTTCTTTTCTGGATGCGGGGGAATGTCTTATGGGTTTCACCAAGCACAAATAAAAACTGGGATGGTCAGATATGTTGGTGCTTTTGACTTTGATGAGCATGCTAATAAAACTTATCAAAAAAATTTAGGCTATACACCTAGTCAAATGGATATTGGTAGTGCTGAATTACATGAAATAAAAGAAAATCTCATAAACAATTCTTACAATCCAAAGCTGCCGCTAATTGTAATCGGTTGTGCACCATGTCAAGGTTTTTCATCTCATAGAAAAAAAGACAAACGCAAGGATGATCGCAACTCTTTGGTGGGAAAATTCGCTGAAATTGCTGTTGGACTTAATGCTGACTTCATCATTATGGAAAATGTCCCTGATCTTTTGGCTACGAAGCATAAGCATCACTTTGATGCCTTTAAAAGTATTCTGGACGCCGCTGGATATAATTTAACAGTCAAAATCGTAAATATGGCAGAGCACGGTGTACCACAGGCACGATTTAGAACGCTTGTTCTCGCATCTAAAGAATTTCATCCTTCGTTACCTCCAACGCATTTTAGTACTGATAATTTCATGACGGTGAGAGACGCAATTTCAAGACTTCCAGCACTTGATGCAGGACAGGTGTGCTTAAAAGATACAATGCACATAACGTCAAAACATAGGCCTAAAACAGTTGATATATTGAAAATGATTCCTAAAAATGGTGGCTCCAGGCCATCTGGTGTAGGGCCTAGCTGTTTAGATCGTGTTGCTGGGTTCTATGATGTATATGGTCGATTATACTGGGATAAACCTAGCATCACTATTACAGCTAGATGTAGGACTCCATCCTGTGGTCGATTCACACATCCAGAGCAAGATAGAGGTCTTACAGTAAGAGAGGCCGCTCTTCTGCAAGGATTCCCCCCTGATTTTATTTTTGAAGGGCCATTTGACGATAAATTTAAGCAAGTAGGCAACGCAGTCCCTCCGCTATTTTCCATAAGATTAGCTGAGCATGTTTTAGGATTGATGCTGGGCGTTAAGCAACCTCTAGATAATGAATTGCCGAAAGATCAAAAACCATTCAAGTCTTATAGCAGCATTATTGCTCACGTGAAGTCTAAAGCTGAGGAAGAAAACTTTTCATCCTTATGAATAAAAATAATGTTATTGAATTTTTTTGTGGAGCCGGTGGGCTATCGCTAGGCTTTAAGTTAGCGGGTTTTAATACTATTTGCGCGTTTGATAACGATGAGTCTTGTATCAAAACTTATAACGCGAATTTTGTAAATCAAGGGCATTTAGCTGACGTATACGCCTTAAATCGTAAAAACATTAAATGTGTTATCGGTCAAGGTATTAGAATAGATGTCATTGCTGGCGGCCCACCTTGCCAAGGTTTTAGCGTACAACGTCGTGGTGTAAACAACGATTCAAGGAATAATTTAGTTCTGGAATATCTAAGACTTGTATTGGAATTTAAGCCCAAGTTTTTTGTTATGGAAAACGTAGGCGGGTTGCTTTCTGTAAGGGGTAAGCCATTTCTTTCTGAGCTTGTTGATAAAACAAGATCAGAGGGTTATATACTCCATGTTAACAAATTAAATGCTGCCGATTATGGGGTTCCTCAGAATCGCAAAAGAGTGTTTATTGTAGGTGAGTTTTCGGAAGATGGGCTTTCAAAATACAACTTCCCTTTACCAATAATAGACAGTTCAGAGTACCCAATAACAGTACGTCAGTCGATAGAAGATTTAATGTACAAAACTGAGACTGAAGTTCCAAATCATAGATCTGACAAGTTAACCGATATCAATCTTGAAAGAATAAGATCAATAAGTGAGGGCCAGGGACGAGACTCTCTCCCTCTGCATCTACAGCTTCCGTGTCATACAAATAATGAATCTCACAGGCATCTTGATACCTACGGAAGAATGGCTTGGGATAAGCCAAGTTCAACAATCACAGCAAGATTCGATAGTTTTTCCAGAGGAAGATTCGGTCACCCAGTGCTAGATAGAACAATTACACTACGCGAAGGAGCCAGGCTACAGACTTTTCCTGACGATTTTGTATTTTATGGAACTAAAGTTGAAGTAGCCAAGCAGATAGGTAATGCGGTGCCCCCACTTCTTGCAAAAGCAATTGCGGATTCGATAATTAAGTGTTTATAAATTGAAAGAGACGTAACAATGACAACATGGCCATCTGGTAACAGAGATACTACTGAATTCCCTTCAGTTAATATTGAGTCCTCAACTAAACTAAGAGAGCATTTAAAAGCGTTTACTAAACTTGACGGTATAGGGTGGAATGATTACGATGAGCAAAAAATAACTGGCGGGTTAACTGTTTCCGAGCAGCGGCTTCGTACATATCGAAAAATGTATGAACAACTGGGTCTTATTTACCCTAAAGATAGCAAAATACATCTTTCAAGACTCGGCAATCAGATCGGTTCCTTGGAAGTTTCTTTGAATGAAAAGAGAATCGAGCTTCTTGAACAAGCAGCAAAAACAGCTGTTGATATACTATCGAGGTATCAGTTCAAAAACCCCGTAGACGATGCGAAGGGGATTCTCCCTGCTAATTTTGATATACTTCCTTACCTAGCTATTTGGCAAGCAATTAATTCCCTCGATGGCAAACTTCACCATGAGGAGCTAAATCGAGTTTTACTCAGAGTAGAGCATATGGCAGACATGCCCGCTGCTATCCAAAAAATTGCAAATGCAAGAAAATTGCTCGAGAATTATCCTGCCCAAACCGAACAATCCCTACTTCAGCACCTTGGTGATCGCGTAGAAAACGATCAACCACAAGCAAGAATGGCATCTTGGTTTTCTATGGCGGGGTGGGGTGGTTTGGTTATTGGGATGAATGATTCGGACGGTTTTCGTCAGCTAACCAACCTAGGAGCGAAATATATTGCTCCAGTACTTGCATCCCCCCCCATTTTTTTATTGCTCAAAACGCGGATGAGTGGTTTGAATATTACATAGGCCAACAAAAGACTCCAATTTTTGTGCAGACTATAGTAGTTGATTTTTCTTTGCCCAAACCTTTCCTCCTACTTGCCGGCATTTCTGGCACAGGTAAAACCCGTTTTGTACGCGAACAAGCTGCCTTACATTGGACTAGTGATTTACCTTGCAATGATGATTTACCCAATTACTGCCTGATTCCGGTTCGACCTGACTGGCATGAACCTTCTGATTTGCTGGGTTATATCTCCCGTATCGGGCCGCAGGGTGCGTGTTATGTTGTGACCAAGCTATTGATTTTTATTGTAGACGCTTGGAAGAATGCCATGTTTTCCGTGACCGAAAATCAACTGGTATGTAAGGAAGCCACCGATATGATTCCGTATTGGCTTTGCCTGGATGAAATGAACCTGGCACCCGTGGAGCAATATTTTGCCGATTATCTGTCGGTACTGGAATCTCGTAAATGGGAAAATGGCAAATATAGTTGCCATCCATTACTCGTATCCGACACAATAAAGGGACTTGACCAAGAACACGGGCAAAAGACATTACGGAAAGATTTGAAATTATTAGGTACCGAATATGACGACTTATGGAACTATTTTGTTAGCGTAGGCATTCCGTTGCCGCCTAATTTGATTGTTGCTGGAACGGTGAACATGGATGAAACCACGCACGGCTTTTCTCGTAAAGTGATAGACCGTGCGTTTACCATCGATTTTGGGGTGTTTTATCCCAATGATTTTGACCATTATTTCAAGTCTTCCATCCGCCATAAAACGTTGGGATTTCCGGTGTTGTCCCAAGTAACCGAAGCCGACTTGGCCACTGTCGTTGCCGATAAGGATGGCGCAAAAAGTATCGCTTTCCTGAAAGCCATCAATGATGAGCTAAAAGGCACACCCTTTGAGCTGGCTTATCGTGCGTTGAATGAGCTGTTGTTGGCGGTGGTGAGTTTCAACCCCAAGGATGACGCTGAATTGCAGGCGGTTTGGGACGATTTTTTGATGTCCAAGGTATTGCCGCGCATAGACGGTGATACCGAAAAATTAAAAAAGGCAGATCATACCGTTGACGTACTTACCGCACTGTTGGCGGTTATTGAAGAAAAATTTGAATACATTCTGAATGATCAGCGCATAGATTTGTTGCGTGAAGAAGAAGATAGTACAACGCATATTAGAACAACGCTTATGATCGATTGGCGTGCAAAGCCAAAACTGGAATGGATGAAAGCGCGTCTGGAATTAAACAGTTTTACCACGTTCTGGCCATAAGCCGTGCCTGAACTTTTAAATCTTAAGACATCTCACTTTGAATTAAGCGTATGGGCCAAAGACGTTACAGAGTCACTGGCATTGCTTGCAAAGACGCATGTTGGTCGCAACATAGACGTTCCGCCCAGTTCGATACGCTTTAGTCCTGCGCTGAAGGTGCTTTACGTTACACCGCCAACAGAAGCAGCTTTAACTGAACAGCCCCTTTCTGAATTGACCTTGCCTGCACTGCTCTTTTTTGAAAACAAACAATATGAGTTTGAGTTTTTGTTTTTCAACGGGGTAAACACCACCACTCATTCACCTGCAATTATCCATCGTCTGCTCAATGTTGAAGAAGGCTTTCATTACAAGCGAGGTTCTTTGCGGGGCAGCGTTAATTTTGGCAATGACATCGGCTGGTTTCGGTTGGGTCTGCGGTACCAAATCGCGGGGCGGGAAGTCACTCAATACCTGTCTTTTGAGGTGCAACCGGTCAAGATGGCCATGGTTCATGATCTGGAAGGTATCCATAGCACAATTGATGCGTATTATCCGCTGTGGCGCTTTTCTTTTGTGCAAAAAACCGATCAGGAATTGGCAAAGTCCAGAAAACCGCACGAGCGATTTCCGTTGTTGTGGTTGGCACATTTTCAACGCTTGCGGACAGATTTGGAAGCCGGCATTAAACGCATTTGTAATGCACCGCACACCCGTCTGTTACCCTATCAACATCATGTACGCGCAGAACGCCTGCGTGGCCGCTTGTCTCCCAAACTGGAAGAGCGCGTTACCGGACATTTGAACAAGGGTGAAACACGCCATCGCTATCAAATAACCGGGCAGCGGCTTTCGCTGGATACGCCGGAAAACCGCTTTGTAAAAATGGTGCTAATCCGATGCAGTCAGGATATTACCCGCTTTAAAAAACGTGCGGAACAGGACAGTTTATCTCCTGAGCGTGGACGACTTTCGGAGTCTTTTTTTGCCGAACTGGATGACTGGAAACGGCCTTTGAATCAGTTATTAAATCGGCCCTTGTTTGCCGAAGTCGGTGCTTTTGACGGTCAGGCTTCTGAATCGTTGGTGTTACATCAACGCGACGGTTACGCAGGCGTATATCGAATTTGGCAGGAACTAAAGCTGTATCTGGATTTGTTCGGTCGCCATGCATCCATTTCCATGAAGTCAGTAGCCGAGTTGTATGAGGTGTGGTGCCTGCTGGAAATGCGACGGCTATTGCTGGCGTTGGGCTTTACAGAAAAAACTCACCATCGCGCCTTGTTGAAGGACAACGGCTTGGAAAAAAACCTGATAGACGGCATCGGTGCGGCATTCCATTTGGAAAGAGCCGACGGTATCAATATACGTCTGGCCCATGAACCTATTTTTCGTCGAACCAACGACCCGTCATTTGGCAAAATCTATTCTTGGACGACAGTACAAAAACCCGATATTTTTTTGGAGGCAACCTTTCCCGACAAGGAACGGGTGCAATGGATTTTTGACGCAAAATATCGTATTGCCGATGACGGAAAAGGCACGGACTACGCACCGGATGATGCCATTAACCAGATGCACCGCTATCGCGATGCGCTGATTTATATCAATCAAGCCAATGACGGTGAGCCGGAAAAAAGCCGTCCGATTTTGGGTGCCTTTGTGTTATACCCAGGCTGGTTTGAGGAAGTCAATACCATAAACCCCTACCAAGATGCTATTGAAGCAGTCGGCATAGGCGGCTTTCCGTTATTGCCGGGACGAGACAATCAGTGGTTACGGGATTTTTTGGTCGGTCGTTTTGGCGACAGAAATGTAACTTACCCCATACCGGAAGCGGATCAATATTTTGTAGAAGAGTCCGCGCGTATCGGAACCATGGGTATGCAACAGGTTCGATATTCCGATTTAACGCTGGCTGCTTCCATGGGGCCTGTCAAAGGTCTTGATAAAGACTATTTACAGCGTTTTAAAGAGGGAGCAGCGAAGTGGTATCACATTCGCCTGAGCGAAACCGAGAAAAAATCCATCGCACGAAATACCATGCGTGAAGTACGTTACTGCGCCATTGCTGTCTATCACGGTGGCGGGTCGGAGCGAATCATTACCCATATTTACGAAGTAAAGTCTGTTAAATTGGTGAAGCGTTGCAACATGACCATACATCAGGCGGGAAAAGTGGATAGCGGTAATGACAAGGAATACTGGCTACTTGAATTAGGCTATGCAAGACCGCTGGCGCAAGCTTTTAGCATGAAAGGACTTAGATCATTTAGATTTCAACTGACCAATGCCAAGGAATTGCTGGTTGCCAAAAACTGGGACGATCTGCCGAAGCGTTATATGCTGGTAAGGTAGAAGGTTAAAATGGTTGACGTTGTCGATACCGCTACCCGAAGCCGCATGATGGCAGGTATCAAGGGAAAAAATACCAAACCGGAGCGGTTGGTTCGCAGCCTGTTGCATCGTCAGGGTTTTCGGTTCCGGTTGAATGTCCGTGAACTGCCCGGAAAACCGGATATCGTGTTGCCACGTTACCACGCCGTTATATTTGTAAATGGCTGTTTTTGGCATGGCCATGACTGCGCCCGTTTTAAATGGCCAAAAACCCGAACAGACTACTGGCGACATAAAATTGAAGGCAATCGCGTTAATGACCAAAAAGTGACACAGGCATTGCTTGCGACTGGATGGCGAGTGGGCATAGTGTGGGAGTGTTCGCTAAAAGGAGTCGACAAGCCTGTTGAAGCGATTATTTATGAAATTAGCGAGTGGATACGCAGTGACCAAGCTTTTAAGGTGATAGGAAACTGAAATCAAGGCGATTGGAAAGCTTGCTACAACGTTACGTTGGTTCCCAAACTCCAGTTCGATAACCAGCAATAGGTTTTTATCTCTTAATGTCTAAATTTTACGAAATAGAACCAAACCTGGAAAACTATTGGCGCTCAATCATTCTGTTTGGCCGCAATGTTGCCTCGTATTTGTCGCTTTAGCTAAAGCACTCTATGATTTAAAAGATAGCGGTGATTCCGTTATTAGCCTGGAACAATTGGCTGTGCCGTTTTCCAGACATATTGCCGAGCATTTGGTTGTGTGTGATAAGCAAATTACCTCGGCAAGCAGTAAGTTTCTGGATGGCTGTAGGGATTTTAATGCCAAGCAAATCAACCAGGATGCCTTGATTGATTTAACCGTTCAGTTGGGTTTTAACAATGTGCTGTATGCCTTTCATAATGTCCATACGCTGAAGTACCGACCCGTTTTTTTATGGATGAAAGAAAAACCAAAGGCGGCATTACTTTTGTACTCGTTCCCAAGCTCCAGCTTGGGAACCAGAAGAAAGGTTTGGCTAATCTGGTGTTGGCCTGTACTGATTGCAATAGGGGCGTGAACGGAAAATTTGCACACTTACCGGCGTTGCCATTGCTGCAACGTCTGCATGATCGCAATGAGTATTTAATCACCAGTCATCATCCGCTCAGGGAAACGTTAATGGTACAAACGGGGTGTTCTACCGAGAAACGTCAACAATTTTTGCAGGATGCTTATAATTGTTCAATTACCCATTACGATATCAATCAAAAATGGCAACCACCACAACAAGGTATTGCTATTTTTTAAGGGTTATGTCAGATTTAATAATCCAAAGGTTTTAGGCTGTGTTTAAGCAATAGCGTAATCCCGGTATTCAAAGCATGAAAAGGGCGGGGGATTTATTTAATAAAATCTCCCCTAACCCCTCTTTTTTAAAGAGGGGGGCTGAATAGTTGCTCTGTTTTTTTTGTAAAAAAATTATCCAAGGAACACATCATGTATGCACATCGTACTATTCAACGGCTTAATAACTTACACGTTCAATTTGATCTACCGCCTGAATTTGCGGGTTGCACTGAAGTTGAAATTATCGTGTTGCCGGTGTCTTCTTCACTTGAATTGACAGCTTGGGAAGAGCGTGTGTTAGCAGTCGCAGGCACATTAAGTGACGATTTTCCCGATCATATTAATTAAATCATTCTTCACGCTTTTGCTATGATAGGTGTTAATCGCTACAAAAGCCGTAGACCAGTCGATTGTTTAGAATTAATTAAAGGCGGTCAATATTGATTCAGTATCATTCACCGAGTTGTGTAGACCCGACAAAACTTTACGGTTACTTCTTCAAGAAGGTCAGAATGCTTGGTTATTAACCTGCCATTATATTAAAACGCACAGGAGTCCGTACCATGAATTTATCAGCCCAAGACATTACCGCAGAAATCTTGACCTTGCCAGAACAACAACAGCAAGAAGTAGCCGACTTTGTTGAGTTTTTAAAAACCAAATTAGCGCGGCGACAAGCTAAACGGTTTGAATCACGTCAACAAACTCTATCAAATCAACTAACCGAAGGAGCACGAGTGTTACAGGTGTTGGAAGAAGTCGGGCTTTTAGGGTGCATGGAAGGCGGTGATGGTAAATTATCAGAGGATTACAAACAGCACCTATGGAGCAATGAATGATTATTGCTGATACAGGGTTTTGGGTAGCATTATTTGACCCACGAGACAACCATCATCAAACAGTACGCGCTTATGCGCTAACCATTAACGAGCCGTTGATTACAACACTGCTCGTTGTAACCGAAGTTTGTTATTTGCTACAAAAAAGATGTAATCCGCTTAACCCATCTTCGTGACTTCTACTGACAATTACCTGTTATTTCAATAGGTTAAAATTTTAATTTATCTCAAATGGCACTACAGATTTTTTATTATCAATAATCGTTTTAGATTTACCCAGGGGGTCTGGCTTGATACTCAAGGCCGTGTATAGTTGTCTCTGCTGCGCTTCGGCTTGGGTTGTTGTGCGCAGGTGAATCGTTTTATTGTCATCAGTCGGCAAGGTCAGGGTGATGCGTTGTTGGGTTGACATGATGTTACGAATACTGACCCAGCTGAAATGAATGCCCTGCTGTTTAAGTTGATAGCGCAGGGTATGCACCAAATGGTAGGCCAGTAAAGTAATGAACAAGTGGCCGGTGACGCGATCTTCTTTATGGTGGAAAACCGGACGTAAACCGAGGTCGGTTTTCATGCTTCTAAAGGTGGCTTCGATCTCGGTTAGCATGATATAGGTCGTCCATAATTGTTCTTCTGACCAGTCCGGAATGT
>Ga0208103_1000533_pt1 | contig 12087 bp, 7 predicted proteins | sample CryBogmetaGMA75M_FD_184550 | JGI IMG/M metagenome (GOLD analysis project Ga0208103, IMG submission 184550) | Freshwater microbial communities from Crystal Bog, Wisconsin, USA - MA7.5M (SPAdes) | ecosystem: Environmental > Aquatic > Freshwater > Lake | place: Crystal Bog, Wisconsin, USA... | reverse complement strand
CATGTAACGTGGCTCCCTATCGAGCCAGTGCAGGCATGACGATCTGTTTTCTGGGGCATATTCAGCAAGAAAAAGGCATCAATGCTTTTATCAGAGCCTGGTTAAAAGTTCGGAGGCCTTTCGATCGACTGGTCATTGCCGGTAGAAGCGTAGATGGCAATTATTTCGAAGAGTTTCAGGTGCTGGTTGAACAAGCTCAAGGCGCTATCATTTATCACGGTTATCTTGAGCGTGGTGAAGTGATGGACTTGTTGGCAAACAGCCATTTTCTGGTGTTGCCTTCCGGACTGGAGGCCGCTGGCGGCATGCGCGAGAACTTTGGCAATGTGGTAGCGGAAGCCATGGCAGCGGGACGTCCGGTATTGGTAGCCAAGGGCTTGGCATGGGATCATTTGGAAGCGTTTGGAGTTGGTTTTGTTTTCGATAGAACCGAGGCTTCCGTCTGCGAAGTGCTGCGCAAAGCCCAATCAGTGGGAGATGGTTTGACGTGGGAACAGATGTCGTGGAATGGCAGGCAGTATGTCGAACAACAGCTTGATCCCGTCAAACTGGGGGAACAAATCTGGCAGGTTTTAAAGAGCCGTAATCAAGCCAAGCTGTCGCAACAACTCGTCAAGGAATCTTTATTATGATTAAGGTGGGTCTTATCGTTCCTACACTAAACGCGGGTAGCCTCTGGAAGTTCTGGTTAAAAGCTTTCGAGCAGCAGACCCGAAAACCGGATTGCCTGTTGGTAATAGATTCTTCTTCCCGCGACGACACCTTAACCCTGGCGTATGCCCAAGGTTTTGAGGTGCAGGTGGTTGCCAAATCAGCGTTTAATCATGGCGGCACTCGCCAGTTTGGCGTGGATAAACTGGCAGCAATGGATATTATAGTTTTTCTGACTCAGGATGCTTTATTAGCCAGTCCCGATGCTATCGAATGCCTGTTGGCGGCATTCGCTGATGAACGGGTTGGTGCGGCTTACGGTCGTCAGCTTCCGCATCGTAACGCCAAACCCATTGCCGCCCATGCCCGTCTTTTTAATTATCCAGCCAAAAGCCGGTTAAGCAGCCTGGAAGATCGAACACGCTTTGGCATTAAAACGGTATTTATATCCAATTCATTCGCCGCCTATCGGCGCAGCGCACTGATGCAGGTCGGTGGTTTTCCCGTTAACACCATCATGAACGAAGACACCTATGTGGCAGGCAAGATGTTGATCGCCGGTTGGAAAATTGCTTATTGCGCTGATGCCCAAGTATTTCACTCTCATGACTACAGTTTTCTGGATGAATTTAAGCGTTACTTTGATATTGGTGTTTTCCATAGCCATACTTCGTGGCTGCAACAGACTTTTGGCGGCGCGTCTGGCGAAGGCTTGCGTTTTGTGATCTCGGAAATGCGCTATCTGCTAAAGCATGCGCCTTGGCTAATTCCCTCGGCAGTTCTACGGACGGGGTTGAAATGGCTGGGCTATAAACTGGGCAGTCTACATAAGCGATTGCCGCAAACACTGCGTAAAGGCTTTAGCCTGCATAAAACTTACTGGTTGCGCACCTTGCCATGAATTTGGGAAGAGCGGTTTATCCTAAAAACCGAAGATTATCCACGAAAAACACGAAAGTAACGAAATAAATTAGAAACGGTGACAGGCCGGAATAAGGCTTTTCGAGCGCAAGCGAGAACAAGCGTTTCCGGCATCCGGTACGATGGTGCCGGAAACGCCACCACGCGCTGCACTTGAGTGGTCTTATTCCGGCCTACGTCTTCGTCTTGAAGAATGAGTTAAAGAGATAGCCGTCTGTTGGTTGTTAACCAAAAGATAAACAATAGCATTTTAGCAGATTACACTTTTCAGGATGACTTGCACCCATACAACTTTGGACAAGATTAAAATGAGCCCCTCAAATTGTAAAAAATCAACATCACCCACACTCCATTGGATAGGCGTAATAGTGCTCAGTATTTTAACCAGTGGCTGTCAACATCTGGCATTTTTTCCTGATCTAAATGAAAACCTGACTTCTCGGGAAGAGGATAATCAGCAAAAAATTCAGCCGCAAACCAAAATCATAGAGCGTCATGAGTTTCAATTAACCGAAGGCCAAACGATGGTCGGTACGATTGCCGCAGTCAACACCCATGAAAATGATACGTTGTCTGATATTGCCCGACATTTTGGTGTGGGATATAACGATATTACTTTGGCTAACCCGACACTTTCGCCCTGGACGCCACAGGCAAATAGTCGGGTATTATTACCTTTACAATTTATTCTTCCTGACGCACCTCATAAAGGGATTATTCTAAATTTGGCGAACATGCGCTTGTTTTACTATCCCAAACAGCAACCGGATAAGGTCTTTACTTATCCGGTGGGCATTGGTCGTCAAGGCTGGAATACCCCGCTGGGCTTAACCAGTATTGTTGCCAAAAAAGCCAACCCGAGTTGGGTAGTACCAGACTCCATTCACCAAGAACATGCCGAGAAAGGCGACTCACTACCCGGTGTAGTGGCGGCAGGGCCTGATAACCCGCTGGGACTCTATGCCATGCGCCTGGGCTTTCCCCGTTATCTAATTCACGGCACCAATAAACCTTATGGTATCGGTATGCAAATTAGTCACGGTTGTGTGCAACTTTATCCAGAGGATATTGAAGTGCTGTTTAAAAAAGCGTCGGTAGGCATGCCGGTACGGATAATTCACCAGCCTTATTTGACGGCTTGGCATCAGAACATGCTTTATCTTGAAGCGACCGAACCGCTGCAAAAATGGGCACAGGATAAACCCAAGCTAAAAAAACAGTTACTAAAACAGTTACATCAAATCAGCGCCAAGAAAAATGTTGTAGTCGATTGGGATAAAGTCGACCGAATTATAGAGCGTTCGGATGGCATTCCTTTGCCCATTCTTGTGCAAAGTCCTGACATCGAAGCTATAGCAGCAAACGCAATACAACTCGCGCATCCTGAACAGCTCTATAAACAACCCGTTGTTGAAGAATTAAAGGATAGCGACTGGTCGATTTTGGTGGCCAGTTTTGATAACGAAATAGAAGCACAAAAGCTGGCAACCATGCTCAATCATCAAGGGCCGATTATTCCTGCGCGTAAAATTAAAAAAGAAGATACCTATCAGGTTATCGCCGGGCCTTTTAAAAACAAAAAGGAAGTAATGGCTATTGTAAAGCGCATTAAAATGGATTTTGAAATGGCTGCTGAACCGATAAAACCGCATTTGATTTTAGAAAATTAGAGTTATTTTTACGGCGTGATAGTTACCAAAAATGTAGATAACTACACGGTTTTTTATATTTTAAATATAATGGCTTAAAAATAAACCGTAAACCCTCTTCGGTTGGAGAGAGCCAGTGAGTGGAAAATTAAATATGGAACCTAGATCATCAAGTCAGGAACTGCATCATGAAATTTTTGGCTCAATTCTGGATAGAGTTGAGATGACCCCTTATTTATTATTATCGGCGGATAATTATCAAATGGCGCTTAGGCAGGCGGCCAAAATGATGAATAACCGGGGGTTTGATATGGTTGGTAATGGCGAGCTACAGGAAAGCGAGCAGGAAAGGGCAAAGACTTACGTTAACCGAACCTACAATTATTTTTTTAACTGGATGTTTCCGTTTGTTAAAAAGCAACTTGAAGGACTTCTTGCCCTGAATTCCAGTAACGCTGAGCTTTACCACAACTGTCTGCAAGCCATTGGGCGGGTAGAGGCGATCTTGAATGATTCCGGCTTTCAAGACATAGCCAATCAAGATCCGAGGCATCTTTTCCTGTTGGCTTCTTCAAGAAAGTATCCGACGGTATTTGCCGGTTATCAGGGTAAAAACTGGGAGGTTCCGCTGGAGTGGCAGCAAACGGCCTGTTCCATGCTAAAAATGGGTTATTTGATCAAGTCTATCGAAGAAGAGAGTCAGGATATTAATGATTATGCACAGTTGGGTTTTTTTCTGGAAACTGAAAACCAAAGCCTTGATGATCTTTTTAATTATGACTGGGAAAATCCGCAACACATTCCAGCCAGCGAATCAGCGCAAAATGCCTTTGTTAAAATATCCTCTTTTTTTCATAAACTGAAAGAGTCAATAACTTTTGGTGATCAACAAAACGGCTTTGTTTTTGATAGCGGAGATGGCGTTCGGGTTAATATTACTGAAATTAAAGCCAGACTAAAAAGCCCTGAAAGCATGGTGACCAAATTAGGGAAGGATTTGGAAGGAGAAGCTTATGATATCAGGGATATTCTGGCGATCACTTTTATACTAAAAGATAGGGATGACACCTTGAAACTATTTCATGCCTTGCAAAAAAAAGGCGTTATTCTTCAGGAAAACACCAACTCCCAATCCATCACCCAAACCTTGTTCGATGATCCTGAAAGCATGATAGAAGCGGTGCGAAGATTGATGGTTAGCCTTTCGCAAAGTGCCGGCTATGAAAAAACATCCACCGAACAGGAATTGCTTGCCAATGCGAAAACGTTCTATGAAGCACTGAGCATGAATGCAGCAAAAAACCAGCATTCCTCTTTAGGCCATAGAAAGTTTCAATGCAAAATCAGTTTTTCACTACCTATCCACCGGGATGCGGCAACGCATAAGATCATGATTCCCGGTACACCGATATATGCCCGAAGAAATCAGATTGATAAAAAAACCCAGGAACATACCTTGGGTGTGGAGCTGCGAATATCCGATGAAGACAGTTGGCGTACTTCCGAGCAAACGGGTGACTCTCATCATGATGCTTACAAATTCCGCCAGTTAATTTCGGTGATGAACCGGGTTTTAAAAAATGTTTTCTACCTGCCAAAAGAGAGTATTGCCCAGTTGAAAAAAGATCAGTTGACCCTGTTTTCTTAACGAACTGTTGCTTAAATAGGCTTATTCTTGCTTGCGAGCTAACCTTTTGCCTTACTTGTTATTTTTGGACAGAATCAAGCAGGTTATTTAACAGCCTTGTTTCTGGAGTCTATTTGGGATCGGTAATTTCTTGTCTTGACAATAAGTAGATCTACCGGCAACCTTAACGTTATAAAATTGATTAATTTAACACGCCCCCATGACCACAATAACCTTTGATACCCATAAATTCATTAGACGCTTACGTTCTGCCGGCTTTGAGGAAGCACAAGCTGAGGCGGTTGCGGAAGCATTTCAAGAAGCACAGGCTGAATCTCTCCCTGTTACACGTGATTACCTTGATGCCAGACTCTATGAGTTTGAGAACCGTTTAGTTAAATGGGGTATAGGCTTGGCGCTAGGACAGTTTGCCATGATCGCTGCTTTAATAAAGTTACTTTAATCAATCACCCAATCAACAAGTTATCTTGCTATTAGACAAAATCCTTTTGCTCATAAGGGCAAAGTGCCGGGTTTTTTTTGTTTATGCCGTTTTCAATAAGGCCTTAATCTCGGGCACACATGATCCGCAGTTGGTGCCTGCTTTAAGACAAGCGCCTACTTCCTGATGGGTTTTTAGACCTTTTTCCTTGATGGCTGTTTGTATGGTTTTTTCGCCTACGTTAAAGCAGGCGCAGACGATGGTGCCGACATCCGGCGTACTCAGCGGCGGTTTACCGGTCAGTAACGCCATCCTTTCCGGCATCTCTAATTGTGTTTTTGCAAACAGGCCGGTTAACCAGTTGCGTTCTGGAAGGTCGTTATCGGCAGCGATAAAAATGATAGTTTCCAGTTGATTGTTGATAATTTGTGCCGCCCGGTAATTTCCTTTGCCGACGTCTTGGTATTCTTGCCACTGAGAAATTGTGATAGTTGTGCTGTCCAGGTTTTTTTGGACACAGTTGTGCCAGTCTTCAGGCAGGGTTTTTCCTGCAAGTTCATAACGGTAAAATTGCTCACCTTTTATTTTGACCCGATAGTCAGCTTCGGTAATGGTCAGTTCTTGCCGCGACAAGATAAAGCCCTGCCAAGCCGGTTGATAGGTCTTGATGTTGACGGGCGTGTGTTTGCTTTCCGGTTGTTTGGAAATGGGGTCTACAACCGGATTGACTAACGCACCCATACGGCCTTGGCTGGCGTATTGTTCAGTCCAGTGCATGGGTACAAACACGTTGCCTTGTTGTTGGCTATCGGAAATCTGCACACGCGCAATCATTGCCCCCCACTGGCTTTCGATGACGGACAAGGTGTTGGACAGCAGTTTGTAGTGCAGGGCATCGACCGGATGCACGTCGACAAAAGGTTCGGGTTTGTGTTGATTTAATTTGGCGGCAATGGCGGTACGGGTCATGGTATGCCATTGGTCACGCAAGCGACCGGTATTTAGGATCAGCGGGTAATTTTTATCCGGCAGATTGACGGGAGAACGTGGTTCTAGGGCAATAAACTGTGCCTTGCCGGATTTAGTAAAAAATTGTCCGTCCTCAAAAAAGCGTGCTCTACCTTGCGGATAGGCTTGATTAACCGGCCATTGAATGGGTTGTAGTCGATCATAATCGTGCTGACTGATGTTAGCGAATGCGGAGATGTCAAAATCACGCAGGCTTTGTTGGGGGTTATTTTCAAAACCTGACAGTGCTGCGTGTTCACGAAAAATTTCACTGGCATTTTGGTAAGAAAAAGCCTGCTTAAAACCCATGTGCTGAGCGACTTGAGTGATAATCCACCAGTCTGGTTTGGCATCACCTGAAGGGTTAAATAAAGCGCGTTGGCGAGAAATGCGCCGTTCAGAATTGGTGACGGTGCCGTCTTTTTCACTCCAGCCTTGCGCGGGTAATAAAACGTGCGCTAATGCCGTGGTGTCGGTGTTGGCAATGCAATCTGAAACGACGACAAAATCACAGTGCTGTAACGCGTGTTTTACTTTGTTGGCGTTAGGCATACTGACCACCGGATTGGTCCCCATAATCCAAACGGCTTTTACTTTGCCATCGTGAATGGCATCAAATAAGTCGACAGCAGCCAGACCTGGTTTTTGGGCAATGGTGTCTGTTCCCCAAAATCGTGCTACCCGGTTTATATCATCGCTGTTTGAAAAATCGATATGTGCTGCCAGTTGATGGGCTAAACCACCTACTTCTCTTCCTCCCATCGCATTGGGTTGGCCAGTCAAAGAAAAGGGCCCCATACCGGGGTTGCCAATCCGTCCGGTAGCGAGATGGCAATTGATAATGGCATTGACTTTATCCGTACCGGATGACGATTGATTGATACCTTGACTGTACAGGCTCATGACTTGTTCGTGACCTGCAAACCACTGATAAAAACAGTGTAAGTCTTCTACCATGACAAGACATTGCGCGGCAACTTGTTCGATAGAATGGCTGCCTGCGGCCTTAAGGGCTTCGGAAAAACCTTCGGTATGGGCGTCGATATAGGTTTTATTAAGAACGTTTTGCTGGCTTAAAAAATGGAGCAGTCCGTTAAATAAAATGGCATCGCTACCGCTGGCAACGGCTAAATGGAGGTCTGCGATGTCGCAAGTTGACGTACGACGAGGATCAATAACCACGATTTTTAAGGCGGGATTGGCTGCTTTTGCTGCCCGGATGCGCTGAAAACTGACGGGATGACACCAGGCCGCATTGGAACCGATCAGCACAATCATTTCGGCTTGTTCAAAATCATCATAACAACCCGGCACGGTATCAGAACCAAAAGCCCGTTTATGTCCTGCCACAGAAGATGACATACACAAACGACTGTTGGTATCCATATTGCCGCTACCGATAAAACCTTTCATCAGCTTGTTGGCGACATAATAATCTTCGGTTAACAGTTGTCCTGAACCATAAATAGCCACGGCATCAGGGCCGTATTTTTCAATGGTTTTAATAAATGTATTGGCAACCAAATCCAGTGCTTCAGTCCAATTGACATCACGACCATCGATTTTGGGTTGCAGTAGCCGACCCTTAAGTTCTACCGTTTCTCCGAGTGCCGAGCCTTTTGAACAAAGACGACCAAAATTGGCAGGATGTGACGGATCGCCACTGATAGTAACCTGATGATCTTGTTTGCCGACTAATGCGCTAATGCCGCAGCCTACGCCGCAGTAAGGGCAGGTGGTTTTTATGGTGTTATTCATTAAAAATCTCGTGGGGTGGGCAAACGTACATAAGCATTCATAGAACACGGATGACACGGATTATACGGATTTCAACGGATTTCATTTTTAGTCGAAAAACTTAAGTGTTTATAGCTGCTGTTTTCATAAGATTGAGAAACTTTTCTTATCCGTGTCTATCAGTCAAATCCGTGTCATCGGTGTGCTATTTTTTAACGGCATCAGGTGTTCTTCGTGGTGCAATGTTTTAAGTAATCCTGCCAAAAATTAGCCAGTCCCTTATGTCAGCAACGGGCGTTTCTTTCTCCAGCAATTCTTGATACCAACTACCATCAATCGTGTCGCCATAGAGTACAGCGCCTATTAGTTTGTTGGCTTTTATGACCAGTTTTTTGTAGATGCCTAAAGCGGCATCGGTAAAATGAATGCTTTCGCAACTGTCATCTCCCATAAAATCGCCGACAGAAAATAAATTAATCCCGGTTACTTTGAGTTTGGTGGCCGTAGGTAAAGTAATGTATTCGGCGACACCATGAGCGCTTAAATGATTGGCGCATACTTTGGCTTGTTCAAACAATGGCGCTACCAGTCCAAAGGTATCGCCGCGATGTTGGATACATTCACCGACGGCATAAATACGGGGATCGTAACTTTGCATCGTATCATTGACCACAATCCCTCTTTCACAATATAACCCGGCTTCTTGAGCCAGTGTTATATGGGGACGTACACCGATTGCCATAATAAACAGGTCACAGGGCAGTTCGCTGCCGTCTTCAAAAAGAACGGCTGTGATGTGGCCGTTTTCATCACCGATTAACTGCCGGGTTTTGGCGGCCATCTTAAATGTTAAACGGCGTTGCTCCAGTTCTTGCTGGAGCATTTTACCGGCTTGTTGATCCATTTGCCGATTAAGCAAAACGTCATTGTTATGAATCACGGTAACGTCCATGCCTCTTAGAGCCAGTCCGTTAGCCGCTTCCAGACCTAATAAACCACCGCCCAGCACCACGGCTTTGTTATGGCTTTTACTGTAAGTCAGCATTTTGTTGACGTCGACAATATCACGAAAACTGATAACGCCGTCCAGATCATTGCCTGGAATGGCGGCGATCACCGCTTTAGATCCCGTCGCAATCAACAGTCGGTCATAACCCACAACGGTGCCGTCTTGCGCATAAACTTTTCTGTTTTTGCGATCTATGCGCACCACCGTTTTATCTTCGCCCGCATGGAGTGTTATGCCGTTGTCACTATACCACTGGCGGTTGTTGATAAAAATATCGTCAAGGGTTTTCTCGCCGCACAATACCGATGACAGCATAATGCGGTTGTAATTGCCGTAAGGTTCTGCACCGAAGACGGTAATGTTGTATTTATCGGGCGTGGCCGTTAGCAGTTCTTCTACGGTACGCATACCGGCCATGCCGTTACCAATAACGACCAGGCTAAGCATGGGCAATACGGACTTGAACGCTGCCGTTTTCTATACGAACAGGGTAGGCGGGTATGGTTACCGTTTCATCTTCAAGACAGACACCCGTTTCCAGATTGAAATGCTGTTTGTATAACGGTGATGAAACCACGGGTTGGCCTTTAATGTCACCGATTAAACCCCTTGATAATACATTGGCACCACCAAAAGGATCGTAATTATTAAGGGCATAAACGGCGGCTTCTTTGGGCATATAAAAGAGGGCGACCTGTTGGCCTTCAATCAGGGCGCAAATGCCGGAGTCCGGTTGTAAGTCATCAATTGTGCACACAGCTTGCCACCGGGACATTACGCGACCTCCATGATTTTAAAATGTTTCCGCTCATTTTCATCAGCAGGTCGAATTTGTCCGCGTTCTTCGACAAATATCACTTGGTCATCCGGTTGGTCACTGTTAATAAAGTGACGAAAACGCTTTAATTTGGATTCATCTTTAATCGTGGTGAGCCATTCACATTGATAGGTATCAATGACCTGCTGCATTTGTTGTTCCAGTTGTTCACACACTTCCAGTTTGTCGTTAATGACGACGGATTTTAAATAATCCAGCCCGCCTTCCATATTTTCCATCCACACCGAGGTGCGTTGCAGCCGGTCGGCAGTGCGCACATAAAAACTTAAAAAACGGTCGATGTATTTAATAAGGGTTTCTTTATCCAGACTGGTGGCGAATAAATCGCCATGGCGTGGTTTCATGCCGCCATTGCCACAGACATATAAATTCCAGCCGCTTTCTGTCGCTATAATACCGACATCTTTACTCTGTGCTTCTGCGCATTCCCGGGTACAACCGGACACGGCAAATTTGATTTTATGCGGTGACCGTAAACCTTTATAGCGATTCTCCAGTTCTATGGCCAGACCGACACTGTCATCGAGACCATAGCGACACCAATTACTCCCGACACAGGATTTAACGGTGCGTAAGGATTTGCCGTAGGCATGGCCTGATTCAAAACCGGCGTCGATAAGTTCTTTCCAGATAGGCGGCAATTGATCGACCCGCGCACCAAAAAGATCGACGCGTTGACCCCCGGTTATTTTGGTGTAAAGATTGTATTTTTTGCCCACCATGCCCAAGGCAATCAGCATATCCGGACTGATTTCACCACCGGCAATACGTGGCACCACTGAATAAGTACCGTCTTTTTGCATATTGGCCAAAAAGTTATCGTTGGTGTCCTGAAGCCCCAAGTGCTCTGTTTTTAGCACAAAGTCATTCCAGTAAGACGCCAGAATGGAACCAACGGCAGGTTTACAAATTTCACAACCCCGACCTTTGCCATGCTTTTCCAGTAACCCGGCAAACGTTTTTATTTCTTCTACCCGAACCAGATTGGACAAATCCTGACGGGTATAGGCAAAATGTTCACAAATATCAGTGTTCACTTCAAAGCCCTGTTTTGCCAGTTCCGAGTTCATGACTGATTTTAACAAGGCCGAACAGCCGCCGCAGCCGGTTGACGCTTTGGTTGCCGTTTTTAAGGCGTCAATAGTGGTACAGCCTGCTTCAATCGCAAGGCAGACCGCGCCTTTAGTGACATCGAAACACGAACAGATTTGGGCGGACATCGGCAGCGCATCCGGGCCCAAACCGACTGGTTCATCAGAGCGACTGGGTAAAATCAGTGCGTCAGGATTTTCCGGTAACTCAATACCGTTCAGGCAATATTGCAATAAGGTGCCGTAACCGGAAGCATCACCCACCAAAACCGCACCCAGTAACTGCTTTTTATCTGGGCTAACCACCAGCCGTTTATAAACTTCACTGTCACCGTTTTGATAGGTATAAACCAGTGCGCCCGGTGTTTTGGCATGAGCATCACCAATACTGGCCACATCAACGCCCATCAGTTTTAGTTTGGTGCTCATATCAGCGCCGGTGAAAATGGCGGTATTACCTGCCAGCTCGGCAACCACGGTTCGCGCCATGGTATAACCGGGAGCCACCAAACCATAGATCATGCCGTTCCAGAGGGCGCATTCACCAATGGCATAAATATCAGGGTCTGAGGTAAGGCATTGATTGTTAATAACGATGCCGCCACGCGGGCCAACTTCCAGTGCGCAATCACGGGCAATATCATCACGCGGACGAATACCGGCCGAGAACAGCACAATGTCGGTTTCCAGTTCTTCGCCATCGGCAAAGCACATTTTATTCACACACTGATCACCATCGGTAATAAGGCTGGTGTTTTTTCCGGTATGTACCGTTACGCCCAAATTTTCGATCTTGCGCCTTAGCATGGCGCCACCTGCTTCATCCAGTTGAACCGCCATCAAGCGCGACGCAAATTCTATAACGTGGGTTTGTAAACCTAAATCCTGTAATGCCTTGGCGGCTTCCAGACCTAACAAGCCACCGCCAACCACCACGCCTACTTTGCCGTTTTTAGCGGCCGCCGCCATGGCTTCAAGATCTTCAATGGTGCGATAAACCAAACACTGCGCCCGATCATGCCCCGGCACAGGCGGTACAAAAGGGAATGATCCCGTCGCTAGCACCAGTTTGTCATAACGGATAGTGATACCTTTTTCTGAAACAACGGTTTTA
>Ga0208103_1000530_pt1 | contig 12126 bp, 12 predicted proteins | sample CryBogmetaGMA75M_FD_184550 | JGI IMG/M metagenome (GOLD analysis project Ga0208103, IMG submission 184550) | Freshwater microbial communities from Crystal Bog, Wisconsin, USA - MA7.5M (SPAdes) | ecosystem: Environmental > Aquatic > Freshwater > Lake | place: Crystal Bog, Wisconsin, USA... | reverse complement strand
TCGCACCTGCAGCCGCTGTTGTGCTGAGTTTTGTCGTACCAAGCGTTGTTAGTGTCGCTGTTTGGGATTTAATCAAATAATATCCCATTGACATTTTATTCGTCCCAACTGCCGGTAGTCCAGTGATTGCCTGTGCCGCTGTCGTATGAGTTGCAGATTTCGTTCCTGCTGTGATTGTAGCATTTTCAGTTATTTCAAGCCTTATCGTTGCAAATTTACCACCAAGCGTTATCGTTCCTGATCCAACTACTATGCCTGTTGCCGCTGAACCCGATATACTAACATTATCAACAAGATATGTATATTCACTTATCTTGATTTTTGCAAGATTATCGGATATAGATATTGTTGGCATATTGACCATAGAGTTTGGAACAACTCCGCTAGTAGCAACGTAGAGCTTGCCATTTTGAGCCACGTAGTTATCAGCCATTAAATCTCACCTCTGTGTGTGTGCTGTGTAATTATACCTTGCCGAGATATAATATAGGTTAGGGATGTCATCTTCAGGGATTGCACTTCCCTTGAAGCTTTCGTATATTGTATCTATCCGAATATTGCTATCGGATAGTTCTTTTCCTTTATTATGAATTATTGCCTTTACAACCGCATAAATATCATCTAAATAGTCACCTACACGCCCCGCCACTGCATTTGTAGTCAACGCATAGATAGTAAGGTATATATCACCAGAAATGGCAGTAGGAAAGTCCCAAGCGTTCCCACCTTCTACTTTAATAGAGATATGAGGATAGCTAGGCTTTGACTGCGTATCTGCTCTCTGGATATTTGCAGATGATACATAAGCAGTCACCGCCGCTGACGATATTAACGCTGTGCGTATTGTGCCTAAAATTGCTTTTGTGGAGTCCATCATATTTCCTCAGTCGTTCCTATCAAATATTCCTTATGCGTCTGTGGATAAGGTTGCAAGTCTAATACATACCATATATCATCATCATACTGCGTTACCCTGTCACGTACCAGAATGTCAACATCATATTCGCATATCATCAAGCGATAATTACTCCAATTCGTGCCTTGTGGCAACTGCTTGAAATTGGCTTTTGACGTGCTAGATAAGGGATGTATTGAAGCCTTTACGTCTGTATCGACTTCTGTCCACGTATAACCCATTTCACCTGTCGTTGACGCTGTGGTATCAACTTTACGTTCTACCTTGACGTATTCATACTCTAGTGTCAGTTTCCATTTAGGATAATTATATTTTGGAGTTTTCATTTCTTTTTCTTTTTGTTTGCTTTCTTTTGAACGCTAAGACTAATTGCCACTGCTTGCTTTGGATTCTTGACAACAGAACCGCCCTTGCCTGAATGTAACGTTCCTTCTCCAAACTCTTTCATCGTCTTTTTGAATTTTCTGCCTTCTGATAACTTAGTAGTCTCTTTTTTCTTTGCCATTTTACCCGCCTTAATGATATTCCCTAGTTTCTTCTTGGTGTCCGTCTTTTAGATGGATAACCAACATACAAGGTTTAACGTTCTTGCAAAACTTAATGGACTTCTTGATAGCTAGAAACTTATAGAAACTTGACCTTAACCAAACGTCATCATCTTCTGTTTTCAATGTCCATTTGTAGTGAAAGTCGTTCCACGATAAATGATATAACTTCACGAATCATACACCCGCTTTAATTTTGCCACCTGAAAGCCACTGCCTGACTTCTGACGATATTCCCTTACCAAGTCAGTCAGCTTATATCCAGTCTGTGATATGCTCCCACGTGACCAACTGGAAGCCCTTGACGGATCAGCCAAGAGTTCAAGTAAAAGTTCCTCTGCGGATGCAAAGATATTATGCGATATACCATCCATGTAATACTCATAACCCGGATATTCGCTTGATACTGGATAGATATTCGTATTCTGTGCCACAGTGAAGGTAAACTCTCCAACGTTCAAATCTGCTGAATATAATGATGCTGATATTGCCGACCCTGAGTTATCAGGCATTGTGTAAAGTGTTGCTGATTCCAGATTCTTGATACCCTTCGTTGAGTATATGAGATAATTCCAGTCTGGATAAATAGTTTCTCGTGTATACCTTACTCTATGCCTATCAAGCACCCTTTGTAGTTCCTCGTCTGTCCAAACACGCTGTATTGACTTTACTTTGAACTCTGACGAATAAGCCATTGCATGTGAACTGACTGTCGCTGTTGATACCCTTCTCCACGTGCCGACCGGTCCCGCTGTTGGTATGGTGTAATCATAAACGTAAACGCCTGTCCCTGTGCCTGCCGACATTGTTACTGCCGATACTTTGACCGTTCTATCAGGATCATAAATGGTGATTTTAGCTGAACTTGTAGAAGGTGTAGTCGCTATTCCAGCAGTATTATAAAATGTAGTCGTAAAACGGACAGACTTTCCGGGAGGATAAACATCAGAGTCAAGTTCCTCTGGCTGATAATCAAAGACTTTCCGCCTTAATTCTGCTATAATATCATACATTGTCGTTCTGATTGTTACTGCCATTTTACAACCTCATTATCTCCTAAATATGCACCTTTGCCACCTTGCAAAGATATTGAGTCGCTGACCCGCCCAGCGTCTTTGCTGATATTTTCAACCAGTTAGTAGCTATCGGATCAATCGTTATCCTAGAGGCATGTGTAGAGGCTATCGTATGTGTTCTTGGCTTGTTTACCACCGTCATTGGAGTAGTTGCTATTACCGTTGTCTCTTGACAATAGACTACGCCATCAAGTGATGTTTCAAACTTAAATTTGATACTCGTTGCTGTTCCCGCCTTTGTATAACTTGAATAAATCTCCACAATATTCGCACCCTGCACATTAACAGGATTGCTTGCCGAGTATGCAGACGTTAAAGCCACATTATTAAATATTGTTTCTGTCTCTAAATTGCCATAATCAAGTAACGTTGCCATTATTCCACCTCTTTAGCTTCATTGCCAAATAATATACAAAAGATCGCCTTTCCGTTAAAAGCCATTCGATAAAAAAACCACTATTTCTTGCAAGTGTATTATAAGTCATTGTCAATTCGTCATCCGTTATATGTTCCGGGTCAACTGCGTTATAAAATTCTTTACGTTTGTTAAGATGATATTCGCTTACTAACTCTGGATACTGCTTTACTCTAATCACGTTAGGGATAAGATTAAGAACCACCAAGCAATCATCATTCATTATCTTGAATATATCAGGGAATAAGTCAAAGTGTTCACAATGCCCATCCTGTGTCTGTATAGGATTATCAATTACAAGCATATCATAATGGACGGTATTCTTTTTGACTTGCAAATAGGAATCACATATCGTGATATTTGCCTTTGGAATATTGACCTTTAGGCTAATTTCCAATTCAGGATCATACTCCCATATATCAAGCGACTTGACGCTATCAGCATAATCTTTAGTGTGCATTGTACCATCACCGCCAAAGATTTCAAGAGCTGTTGCTGATGATAAGTTAAAGCCGTTTTCAATTATCAATGGGAGCATGTCCTTCAATATTGCCATGTCTGCGTGCCTTCTTTTTTCTAAGTTTTGCCTTGTTTTTGTGTTTTTTTCTTATTTTTGCCACTAAGTAAGCCCCTCTTTGCCTGTCTGTATATCCTTCTCGCAAACCGCCAACATCTGCGTTCCGAATACCTCTATCCTATTAATCTTAAAATATCCAGATAAAAGTTCCTTCAATGTCTCTTCTGTAAAGAACCGCTTGTGACTCCGTACCGCATTTTCACCTATTGGCACGCTTATCAATGCTAAACCTAATGGTTTCAATACCCGCCTAATCTCACTCAATACTTTATCAGTATCTACGACATGCTCTAAGACTTCACCAAGTATCACCGTATCGAAGGTATCATCAAAATATTTGAGTTCCTCCGCCCATCCTTGCGTAAAATAAGCCTTCTTCTGTGCTTTGTCACTTGCCTTTTTCAAGTTGGCATTTGCTCTGTCAATATGCTCTTGTAACATATCTATACCGATAACATTCAAGCCTTTTTCAGCGATTAGGATAGTTGTCAAACCATCAGAACAGCCTATATCAAGCACATGTCCTTGTGATAACTCTACAATACGATTAATACGTTTCTTTATGTTCTCACGAGTTGGCTCATCCCATTCTACTTGATTATGATAGACTTGGTATGATAGATCGCCCTTGAACCGTTCCTCTGCAAGCTGATCATCTCTGGTAATAACCTCTTGAATTTTCTTAATGCAGATACAAGCAAGGTGACTATCGAAATTACTTAATTCAGGTTTTATCTTAGTTCCCATTGTCCAATACTTGCCAGTAAAGCATTGATAATATTCTGCTTGTATTAATTCACCGCCATTATTTTTACACCATTTTATTATCGAATCATCATTAAAAACATGGCACGGATAAGGATAATTCTGCCCATAACCAGCTTCAGGGAGTTTATAAACGTTCTTAATGTAGTCAGTCTCATTATATGGGAACGTCAATATCAAGTGACCGCCAACCCTAAGTAGCTTCATCATCTTTGATATTGCTAAGTCTGGATCACGCATGTGTTCTAATGCCGATATGCAAGTGAATACATCAGTATTGCCTGCTATCTCTTTAGGATCGTGTATATCCACCTGCTGTATAAGCCAGTGACGATTCAATACTCCTTCTGTCCAGTAATCCTTGAAATTATCAACTGCATGGACAATAAACCCCGAATGACGCATTAAAGCAGGAAGTGCTGACGTACCCGTGCCTACGTCTATAATCTCGTTTGGCTCAATCTCATTCAGCATTTTGAATACGAAGGAATATTCAACTGGTCTGGTATTCATATCAGCTTTTGAAGATATACTCTGCGCATATTCACGCTTATTGATTTCAAATAGAAATTGCTTGCCTATACTAACCGGGTCAACTTGCATTAGTTGTCCAGTACCACGAATCTTGTTATAGAATTCGATTATCTTTGGTACTTGGCTTTCCATAGTAAATGGTGGAATATTTGATACGTCAATATTTTTCAGTGTTTCGATATTTTCGATAATGTCGTCTGGAGTATCATAAATAATGCCACAATTCAAGCGTTCAAGTTCTGATTTCAATGCCTTTGTATTGCAAGAGATTACTGGTAAACCCGCCGCTAGATACTCATAGAACTTGTTACAGATTGCAATATCAAGAAATGCCCTATTCTTTTCGTTAATGGTAAAGGCTACGATACCAGCATCGTATTGAGTCATTTCTTTGATTATCTCTGTTGGCAGTATCGGCTCGTAATAATGAAGATAAGAACTGCTTTTTGCCCATTCTACATACTCAGGATTATATGTAGTTGGGTATATGTGAACGTGAATATGTGCATCTGCAAGAGCAGAGAATAATGTATGATAATCTCTATGGTGCGTTCCTACTCCACCTTCATAGACAATATGATATTCACCATCCAGACTTGAAAGCTTAGTCTTAAACTCATTCGCTTTTGGTATATCATCTTCTGAAACGTAATTTGAGATAACCATGCTCTTATCTAAATCAATATCATACCTTGCCTTCGCATAAGCCATCATTTCATCAGAGACGTAAATTCTGCCATTAGCTCCTGTGTTAGCAAGTAACTCGTACAAATCCGTCGTCTGTGTGTCCTTCTCTAAGCTTCGTAGTGATACTGGATCGTGACAATCATGTATAACCGCCCCATGCGTAAGCAATGCGACTGTGAGTATGTCAGGCTCGTTATGGCTATGGATAATGTCGTATTGTGAAGCGAACTTCTGGAACTGTCCAATATCACCTATCTGATAAATGTGATCATATATTTCCTCGTCTTTGAGATGATAGAAATCAGAAGGCTTGCCATTGAGATATGCCAAGTCAACAGTATGCCCGGCAGATCGCAATGCTCTTGACATTTTGATATTCCTGATACAAGTAAATGGTTGCACCATCAGGATTTTGAGTTTCTTTTCTGGTAACTCAATCTCTGGTGTATCAATAACGCCAGTCAATAGCTGATTCGTTATCATTAGGTTTTTATCGTACATTTGTATATGACCACCGATCTCGATTGCCTTCTCATAGCATTTCTTGGCTTCTGCATAATTCTCTTTATGGGAATAAGCCGTCCCGATATTATTCCATGACTGATCTATGTTCTGAATAGTGTCCATAGTTGACTTTGAGAATATCTTACCTTCATTATACAGTGTAGCAAGCTCTATATGCTTTCTAAAATGCTCTATGGCATTATCAAGCTGATTCTCTGCAAGATAAGCACCTGCGATGAACTGATGGGCATCAAGACACTTTGGTGACTTCTCTAATAGCCTTTTACCTATCTCTATAACTTCATTTTCTTTACCAGCACAGGATTTGCCAAACATAAGGTCAATCATCAGTCCAGTCCATGCGCATTCTGTATCAAGATTGAACTCAAATTGTGATAACTTATATTCACATAATGCCACAAGCTCATCATACCGCTTTTGACAGCGATATATTCTTGCAAGATTCATCCACGCATACCAATACTCCGGTTGCGATTCAAGTTGACGGAGTAATAAGGTTTCGGTGCGTTTCCATTTGATAGCCATCTCCTCTTCTGTGAGACTATATCCAGTATGGTATATCCGTAAATTCGTAATGACCGTCATCCCTTCCCATATCGGCTGATTATGGATAATATCTTTGTAGCCTGCTATCTTTCGTCTGAAAAGACGTGGTGAGTTCACCATCGACTTGTTGTTAGGTAAATCACTTAATACTTGGAACTGTATGCCATCATGTTCGTCAATATTACAGATATGCCTCATTTTACGTATATCCGCTTGATCAAGATATTCGTCTGAATCGATAATAAGCACCCAATCATCTGGCGAAACAGTCGAAAGTTCTATACATTTATTACGTGCCTCTGCAAAATCCCACGTCTCTTGTGTATAAATATTCTGAAAATATGTTGCATTTGGATAACGATTGACTATGCTGTCTATACCCTCTCTGGTATCTGTATGCAATACCACAATCTCATCAACTGCATCCTTGATACTGTCAAGGCACTTGATAAAGCTATCCTCATACTTATCCTTCACGTTAAAGACGTTCCCTACAATGATACATGCGCTAATCTTTCTCAATCTTCCACCTGTGCCGATAAAGTCAAGTTTATCATCCCACCATATTGGATGGAATAAGAAATGGTAAACCTTGCCATCTTCCATTGTCTCGATATGCTTTATAATGTCAACATCTTCCCATATCGTATTCTGCTTATCATACTTGACCATCTTGCGTATATGCCCGCCATTGTCTGCAACGTAACCATCGTTTTGACACTGAAAGTCTGGTGATAATAAAGGCTTGACTATGGATGTTATCTTTGGATTCTGGCATATCTCAAGGCTTCCTGAATGCGGTACGATCGTCTTGAAATCTATCTCCGAGTATTCCTTCATATTACGGATAACTTCGTCAGCATCGTTTGTGCAAGCATGATAACCAATCTCGTGAGTATCGCTTATCAGATAAGGACAAGGATTTTCCTTATAACGCTTTTTTGCCATGAGATAACTGCTAGATACAATATCATATTCGCTTTCTAATGCTATCATCTTCTGGATATTCGGTAAACACAAATCAGGTTTACCTTCAAAGCCATTAAGCCCTGTTGTTGGGTCAAGATCATGACGAATGACTACGAAAGGTTTATCCTGATACTCTATACCATTTAAGGCATGTTCAACAGTTACCGAAATAGCCCCACGTCTTTTTATCGCTTCCAATATGTCTTTGTAATTCAATTTTAATCTCCTTCACATCTCAAATAAGCACCGTACTACTGGAATAGCCCTAAATCCAACACTTTTTTTGAATCTGTCAACCTCTGGAACGCCATCAAACGAATACATTAGTTGACTTATACCTTCGTCTTTGCAATAATGCTGTATCATAAAGTCAAATAAGCCATTGTTTGGTGCGTATTGCCAATACTTCGCATGACTCAGCAGATTGCTTATTATACCCTCGTGATAACTCCTGATAGTATTGATATAAGCTATCATCTTACCTTTGTAGAACGCTCCAAACGATATTGACTGCTCTTTAAGTATCTCTGCAATCTGTGTCTGTCTCTGTCTGAATAGCCCTTCATCACGATAATAAATAGGCATAACCGAACCATGACGTTCTGGCTTTGACCACGTGCAGTCAACAGCGTCACCAACATAGTCAAGGATATTGATTATCCTGAATTCGAGTTCCTTCTGCGATTTGCGAACCATATTGCGTGTCTTTGAATCGTAAACCTTCTGCCAAACTTCCTCATAGCTTTTATCCACCTTCATAATTGAGGCTTTATGCCATTGTTGGAAATATCCTAACTTACACCCCATTGATTTTATTATTTCGTAAATCTTATCAGTCTCTAAATATGAGAAAACGACATCCCTTATTCCGTTATTTTTAGCAACTTTCTTTATAAGTCTAACCGCTAAATCAATATGTAATTCGCTTGTCACTGGTATTAATCCAGCATAATATTTTTCATGTGATGAAAGCGTATCTCCGACATGCTCACAAGATAATAGATATTTACACCCATCAAACTCTAATAAAAAGTTATTCCAAGCATCATGTCTCGGATCATTCATCTGGATTATCTTCTGGTATTCCATTGAATGACCATGCCATGAATAAGGTGATTGTTGTAATAGCGCCGCCCACTGCGATTCGTCTGTTATGTCTGCAATATTGACTTGCATGATCTCCCTTTTATTTTACCCACCTGCTAATGCTAACTTTGGCTGACTATCCCTCGCATAGATAGCGTCTGCTACTCGTTTATTCGCTATGTCAACGTATTCTTGAGATATATCGCAACCCAAATAATGCCTGTTATTCTCTATACCTGCCAACGCTGTATTTCCTATTCCCGCAAATGGATCAAATACCAGATCATTAAGGTAAGAATATAACTTGATACATCTCTTTGGTAATTCAATAGGGAACGGTGCCGGGTGCAAGTTCTTATCGGTTGACGTTCTAAAATACCAGACATTTTTCGTATATTCCATGAATTCATCTTTAGTTAAATCTGATATGCCTTTATGATCAAGCCTTTTGTCTATCTTATGAAATACTAAAATTACCTCTGCAAAACACCGCATATAAGGACATGAAGGGGATAACCAAGACCCCCATTGAGTAGAATTGCCACAAAAATTATTTGGATTTTCAACTTCACTTGATTTTACCCAAACTACAAAATCACGAATTATCCATCCAGACTTTTCAAATATCGGCATATACATATTAGGATAAAATATCAGCTTTTCAGATTTTGCCTTAAACGTAGAATTACCTATAAACGGAATATTGATACAAGCCCGACCACCAACTTTTGATATACGATATAATTCATCTGATACTGACTGGATAAAAGCAAAGTAATCATCTTCATTCATATTGTCAATGTGATTTTCATAGTCAATGCCAACATTATAAGGCGGAGATGTAACCGTCAAGTCAATACTCTTATCAGGTATATCCTTCATTATCTCTATGCAATCACCTTGTATTATCGTGTCTATCATCAAACAACCTTCTTGTTAAAAGGGCAGAGGGCAAGAAAAGGAGATCAGTATCTCACCCTCTGTTGTGTGGGGCTATCCACACGCTTTTATGCTTACCAAGTCTTTGCGTTTTCGTCTATATTCAATGATGGTAAAGCATAGCCTGATGTTAAAGAAGCACCCGGCGTTGACATTGCCGCGGATGCGATTGATGTCAATGCCGCCGCTGTTACTCCCGGAGCATGATCGTAAAGATAATCTGGTAGACAACTGTAATCTATAAAGGTAGTCGTCAATGCTGGATTTCCTAGCGTTGTCGTTCCACCATTAAACCTTGTCGCACTGCCTGCCTTTATGACTATCTTGCAGACTCCAAATGGGAAGGCGTTTAATGGAATTCTTGGCACGATGGGAGCTGATGCCGTACCCGATACTGTCGCACTTGTTGAATGCGAAAACGTAGCAAATGACGTGTAATAGAACGTAAAACATCTTGATACTCTAGTTGCCGCTGGAGCGAAACTATCTGTCGGTGTAGCAAATGCCGATTCCGCTCCTGCCATAGAATACCAGACGCCATTTATTGTGCCATTTACGACTGTTGCCGCAACCTGAACTGCCGCTGAACTTGCAGCGCCTATCTTCAAGCGTGCCTTGTTATAACTCTGATTCAAAAACCATTTCTTTAGACTTGTTACTGCCGCGGCATTAGTTGTTGAGTCCGTTCTCAATTCGTTGCATAACGTTGAGACAGTGACACTCTTACTTTTCGCAGAGTTTACAACAGCACGTCCTGACTGTATTGATGTCAGCGTAGTCGCATATCGTGATCTATACTCCGCTTCGGATGTATAGACTTTCTGCCACCACGTTCCCATGTTGAACCCTGAGACCGCAGGACAAGTCATTTCATCTAGTACTGTGACGATGTTTGCCAATCTGTTTCACCTCGTTTTTATCTTCATTAGATAGCGTTATAGGAATATCAATATTCTCAATCATCTTTGGAGTTTCAATTATCTCTGTCACAAAGCATGTTTTCATTGATTTGAGAATTTCAATCTCTTTAGGATCATCAGTTTCATAGATACCATGATTGAACCTTCTCTTTATTTCCGCTATATTGCCATCTATACTTATCTTGAACTTTGCCAATATAATCACCTCAATATTAACTTGGCTAGGTATTACCTAACCAAGCTATATTAATTTCTAACTAAAGCCATACCTGACAGCATGTGCTTCCTCGTTAGCAATCATAAGTGAGTATGCACCACTTACCATACGCTTACTTGCTCTCTTTGTCTTTGCTAATGGCTCTTCTTGAAATGGTATCAGCCATAACAAAGCCAACCTTGCAGTATCAAGCACCATATACGTGCCAACTGGCATCAGCATGTGAGGTATAATCGGTATTGGACCAGGAGCCAAAGGATCGACAATCGTATTGATGAAAACTCCGCCGATTGTATTGACAACATCAGTCCTGATTCTCGTTTTGTAAATATTAGCCATATCCTGTGCAAGTTTAGTTGAAGCGATTATCACTCGTGGCGTTCCGCCAGAATTCTTTATCAGTCTGAAATCCTCTTGGATTGCCGCTTCATCAATAGAACCAGAATCCGCTGTCTTATGGGTACTGATAGTGCCTAGCAGTCCGCCCATTGACTTTTTCGTACTCTTTGAACCTGCTGCCCTTGCTGGATTCAGCAACGTAGCAATTTCTAACTGTAAAGCGATTTCTCTTTTTGCTTTATCAATATCGTATTGCAATTCTGAGTTTATCCCGCCGACCTTTTGAACTGCCTCTTGAATATTGGTAACTTCAACTATCTTTTCAAATTCTTGAATATAGTTGTAGTTTTTGGTACGTCCCTGCACGAATGAAGCCTGTGCATTGTCATTCTCAAGCAATTCAGGCGCTAGGATATGCACTTCTGCATTGAGACTATGTGTCGTAGTTGTTGAACTTGCATGTCCACGAGTAACTGTCAGGGTAGTCGTTCCTGATATGGCAGTAACAAGCATATACTCGTTATCTACCAATATCGGAACATTAAAGGTTGTCACATCAGTTGGTATTCTATCTGATGCGCCTGTCACGAATAAGGTAGTCGCTATCGCTGTGATAGTTGCTGCTACTGTTGATACTTGCGATGTTAGCGTATCTTCATCCCATGATGGATCGGTTGATAGCACTTGTATCTTTGGTAGTAACAACTGTAACGGAGTATCTGCCGGAGAGATCATGTGTACGCCCGGAGCATACCACGTCAGGTTTGTCGTGCTTTGATCGTAACTTGTCATTAAGTCGTAAATTACAGCCATGAAAATTCACCTCTATTAATTAACCGGGTGGTTTTCGTATTCCACCCAACTGATCTTCAATTCGTCTTATCTCAGTTTCGATACGTTGACGTTCTGATATATTGCCTTCAGTAACTGCCTTTAAGTAATTGGATTTTAAGGATGTTACCTGTTGTTCAGTAGTCAATATCGGCTTGGGATAATTTTCATTCACTGGATTAGTAGCACCGACAATCGGTGATGGTGCAACAACACCGGGTGCTTGTTGTATCGCTTTT
>Ga0208103_1000527_pt1 | contig 12140 bp, 10 predicted proteins | sample CryBogmetaGMA75M_FD_184550 | JGI IMG/M metagenome (GOLD analysis project Ga0208103, IMG submission 184550) | Freshwater microbial communities from Crystal Bog, Wisconsin, USA - MA7.5M (SPAdes) | ecosystem: Environmental > Aquatic > Freshwater > Lake | place: Crystal Bog, Wisconsin, USA... | reverse complement strand
GAGAGAATCATGATTGCGAAATACTCCGGCATTTTTATAGAGAATATTGCCTAGATTTCGGCGCATCGTATTGATGTTAAACCGGCTTTCACCCTCGATAATACTATCAACGTAGCGTAATTCTTTTGCCACTTGAGCGTAATCTATGGGTTGAAATTTACCTTTTTTTGCCGCTTTAGCCGCATTAATCCCCGCGATTTTTCCATAATACGCCCCCTCTAACAAACTATTGCCCCCAAGACGATTCGCACCATGTACGCCGCTATAAGCGCACTCACCACAGACAAAAATGTTATCTATGTCACTGGAAGTATCATCACGAGACCAAATTCCCCCCATCGTATAGTGCGCCGAGGGGGTTATAGGGAGAAGTTCGGTGAGAATATCGATTCCTGCACCGTTCAGAGCATTTTTACGCGCAGAGGGGAGCTTTTTGTCGATTAGTTCTTCACCCAAATGGCGAAAATCAAGATAGACTTTATGTCCCGCCAACTGATGACGAACAATGTCCCGCGAGAGTTTGTCTCTGGTTTGGAGTTCATCGGTAAATCGCTGACCCGTTTCATCCACGATAGTCGCCCCCTCACCTCGCGCCGCTTCGCTAATGAGTGTACCGCTGTTGAGTAGCGTAGTAGGGTGAAACTGAACAAATTCCATATTGACAAGACGCATATTAGCTCGCAGTGCAAGTGCCAGTACATCACCGCTGGACTCTTGAGAATTGGTCGAATGACCCCGATAAATCCCCGCATACCCACCGCCTGCAAGCACCAACGATTTACACGCAAAAGCTATGACTTGAGAATCACGGCGACGTAACATCGTGACACCGGAGAGCTTTGCATTAAACGTCGCGATACTGAGCATCAGGTGATTTGAAAACATCTTCACCCCCTCTTTGCGACATTGCATCAAAAGGGTTTGCGTGATAGATGCTCCTGTTTTATCGGCAATATAACACGTACGTTTTGCCTTCGTTCCCCCAAAAGGGCGCTGTGCGATCGAGCCATTTTCCTGCGTATCAAACACAACTCCCATTTTTTGCAGATCCTCTATAATCTCTTGGGCACCCACAACCATCCCACTTACAGCAGAAAGCCGTCCCAAATTATCGGCTCCGTTTAGAGTATCGGCGATATGTTCTCGACAACTGTCATGACGGGTGGTTTTAAGCACCGCATTAATCCCTCCCGATGCGACAGCAGAATTGGAACGAAGCGGTGTGCTTTTAGAGATAAGGGCAACTTTGAGACCCGAACGTCGTGCATAAAGTGCCGCATACAATCCCGATATGCCACTACCGACAACGACTACATCATACAGCATTGGATTCTCGCATCAAATTTGCCATTGCTTCGCTCGAAGCATTAGGAACATACGCCAAAATAGTGTTGTCGATAACGTGCGCAGGAGTAACCGCACCAAAAATTGCCGTAATCGCTCCCGCACTTCGAGCAAACTGTAATGCACTCGCTACATCCGTAAGCTCACTGGTGTTCATCAATTCCCCGATTTTCGGTGCAAAAGGTCGTTTGAAAAGATTTTTTTGCAACAGCGGTGATGAGCCTAAATAACTCAAACCAAACCTTGCACACGCGTGCATGAGCGGATAATACATCCCGTCTTCGCACTGCTGATTGGCATAACTGTAGGCGTGAGGTTTTGCCATGTTAAACGGACTTTGGAGGTATTTAAACCCATGCTGCTCACCCCCGATACGTCGTGCAATTTCCATCACTTTTCCAAGCGAAATATACTCCGTATGCTCCTCTTCGTACAAAAATCCATTCCATGCCGCTATTCCATAAGCAACTATTTTTCCCTCAGTACGCAAGGTTTCAAAGAGCTCAAATGCTGCTTCAATTTGGGCATAAAACGTCTCCTCCTCGACATATCCAAGCTGTGTTTCGGGATTATGAAGAAAGAAAATGTCAATCGTCTCAAGTCCAAGATTTTTCAACGACTGCTCACAGCTCCAACGCAAATACGCAGGGGTCATACAATGCTGATCGATAATAATCTCTTCTTTAGTTGCCAAACCACCTTTAATAATATTCTCTTGTATCCAGCCGTACGGATTGTCAGGAAACGGAAAATCCAAAGGTATAAAGCCAGCTTTAGAAGCAATAATCACCTCTTCACGCTTGATCTCCCCACTAGCAAACATTTCAGTGAGAGTTTCACCGATTTCTCGCTCGCTCATCTGATAACGGTAGTTGATTGCCGTATCGATAAAATGGATACCATTTCGAAGTGCCGTTTTGATTGCCTCGGAATAGTTGATAATATAATTTTCCTCTTTGTACGGTTCGGCTTTATACGTTCCAATCCCAAGCGAGGGAAAAAAGAGTTCTCCGTTAAAGCGGTAAAAATCGTTTGAATACTTACCGAACTTTTTGAGATATGAAAATGTTCCCTCTTTGGTGGCATGTGACATTAGACGACCATCACGCGCAAGTTGGATTTGAGTTTGAAATTGAGCATATCTTGCATACCTGCTAATGTCGTTGTCGTGTTCATCGAACAGCTCATACATTCCCCTTTGTACTGGATGTACAGCTCATGTCCGTCTTCGACTTCTTTGAGATCGATCACTTCGACATCACCATGATCGGCTTTGAGGGTCGGACGGATATACTCTTCTAGAATTGACTCAATGCTTCGGAGTTTTTGAACCAAACTCATCGCATTGAAGTTACCGTCCCCTTTTGCCTCTTTGATTTTTTTACTGATTGCCTCTTTGGTGAGTTGCCCTTGGATTTCAGCGAGCATATCCACGAGATAAACATCTTTTTTCTCATGCCCTCCCGGTTTGATACACGATTTACAAAAGCCACCCGCTTTGGTATAGTCGGTAATCGCTTCAATCGAATCGAGTTTATTGAGTTTAATCACCTCTTTGAGGGTGTCGAGACTCACACGAGCACATTCGCACACGATAAACTCCGTCTCAAACTCCGACATATCAACACCTTTGTAGATGGATGCCGCTTTTTTGATAACGTCGTACGCCATCACCGAACAGTGCATTTTTTGCCCCGGAACAGCGGGAATGTCCTCTTCATCACGAAGGGCTTTTTCAACATCGATGTTGGTGATTTTCAACGCCTCATCAACGGTTTTTTCCATACACAGTTCCGCCATCATGTCGGAGCTTGCAATCGCAGTTCCGCATCCGAAGCTTTTAAAACGACTTTTTACGATAACGTCATTTTTAGGATCAATCATCCAGTACAACCGAACGGCATCTCCACAGCTCTCCGCACCAAAATCAGCAATAATAAGTTGCTTTTGAGCCGCATCCGCCTCTTCTTGAGTGATCTCTCCCATATTGACAGGGTCGTTCATACGTCGTTGAACCTCGAGTGAATACTCTTCCCATAATGCTCCGCCGATTAATGTGTCTCGTGCCATTGATTGCTCCTTAGATGGATGATATTACTGCAAAAGTTGCAAGAGACGTTCTCGTTAGAGTATTACATTTTTGTCGTAGTAAATATTGAGAATGGAATATGCAGTAGCTTTGGTATCTTGTATTTTTAAAGGATTTACTATGTTTCAAATTACAGCAGTCTTTAACCGTCATTGCCTTAATGATGTATTACGAGAGCTTTTTGATAATGAAATCGAAGGGGTCACCGTCATGGATGTTATCGGAAAAGGATCTTTAGGAATTGCAGAAAAAAATAATGCCCCCGATTTATTCCCTAAAGTAATGCTTTTAATTGTTGTATCTGATGAGGCACACAAAATAACTGCTATGGAATGCATTCGGGCACACACACAAGACTTAGGTCATGGAGCAGGTAAAATGTGGCTCACGCCAGTACTGGAAGTCGAACGTATCCGCACGGGTGAGCGAGACGAGACCGCACTTGCACAACCCGCACCTCGTGCTACTGCTAAAAGCAATACGTTTTATACAGCCGTTGATACCCCATCAAGCTAGCTTCTCTTCATTCCGTGTATATGTACACGGAATCTCGTCAACCTTCAAGCTATTCTTACTAGATTTTAAATCTATTTTTGTTCTTCTTTATGACGGTACATTGCCTTGTCCGCTTTTGAAATAATTACTTCAACTTCAGATCCACTTGTGAACGTAGTCATACCATAAGAAAAAGTTATTTTAAAATTATAATGTTCAGATTTAAATGAGATTTTTTTCCAGTACGTAAGCATTTTTTTCATTTTTATTTCAATCTCATCGAGGGTTTGAGAATGATCAAAAATAAGTAAAAACTCATCTCCTCCATAACGAACTACCCTTCCGCCACTCTCTTTGAGTTTTAATGCAACATGGGCAAGCACTTTATCTCCAACCAGATGACCGTATGTATCATTGATTTCTTTAAATCGGTTTAGATCTATTAAAACAAGAATTCCTTCTCCTCGAAGATGAAGATTATCATTAGTTGCCAAGTAAGTGTCATCAAACCATTTACGGTTGTAGCTTTTAGTTAATGGGTCTTCGTACACCATTTTTTGAAGCGCATAAATTTCTTCACGAAGTTTTTGGGTTTCTAAAATAACCTCTTGCAGTCGTTCCATGTTGTTGTCTTTCATAGCAACAAGGGCTTGATCACTAAGCTCGCAAACTAATACAATGTGTCGTATCATTTTTTCATCCAACATTTCTTTTGCAAAAATATCTTCGACTCGAAGCTCCATGTTGTTTTGTTTTGCAATATCCGCATATATTTTTCCATATTCAACAGGAAAAACAATGGGCATTGACGCAATCGTTTGTTTTGTGGCATCCGTGATTGTACGGTGGATATTATGCATACAACCTCCTATGATTGATTGGTTTTATAAAATATTTCGAATTCATCTGCCGGAATGGGGCGGGAAAGAAGATAACCTTGAATATAATTACATCCAATATTCTTAAGATACTCTCTTTGTCCTATCGTTTCTACCCCCTCCGCAATCACTTGAATTTCCAATTTATGCGCCATTGCAACAATTGCTTCGCACAAAATTTTATCATTATGGTCAGTTTCAAGATTCTGTACAAATGCCCGATCGATTTTTAAATAGTCAATATCAAACTTTTTCAAATATGAAAGTGACGAATACCCTGTTCCAAAATCATCCAGTGCCACAGCTATCCCTTTGGTTTCGAGTTCTAAAAGCTTATGTTTTACGATCAGGGTATCTTCCATCAAAACACCTTCTGTAATCTCAACAATGATGGCATCGTTTGGCACACTATAATTACTCATGATCTCAATAAGTGCAGAATGCTCACCCGTCTCACATCGAAATTGCACGGGTGACTTGTTGACGGAAATTTGAAATTGAGGATGAAGTGTTTCTCTCCAGTGTTTGACTTGATTTACGGCTTGTTGATACACGGATAAACCAATCTCATTAATCAAGCCAGTTTCTTCTGCCAACGTAATGAAGTCTAAAGGATTGATAAGTGTTCCATCTTCTTTTTTCCAACGCACAAGTGCTTCGGCTTTGTAGATTAACCCGCTTGAAAGTTCCATAATCGGCTGATAATAGACCACAAACTGCTCTTTTGTTACCGCTTCTCTCATCTCCTGTATCATAAGCGTTCGCTTACTCAGAACCTCTTGCATTGACTGCGTAAAATAATGGTATCGGTTGCGTCCATCATTTTTGGCGGAGTACATTGCCTGATCCGCATTTTTGAGCAATACATCTGCACTATTTCCATCCGTAGGAGCAACGGTGATTCCAATACTTGCAGAAATAAACAGAGTTTCATGGTCAATGAAAAATGGCAATGAAAGCTCATGTATGATTTTTGATGCAATCTCATTTACACTCTCTAATGAATCTACATCGCTTATAATAATGGTAAATTCATCTCCGCCTAAACGTGAGACAATATCGTTTCTTCGAACACAACTCATGAGCCTTTTTGCAACAACTTTCAGAAGAATATCTCCCTTGTCATGTCCAAGCGTGTCGTTAATCTCTTTAAAATGATCTAAGTCCAAGTACATCAAAACCACAAGTGATTCATTACGCTCTATCGATTGCAGCTCTTTTTCCAAACGATACATAAACATACTTCGGTTGGATAAACCGGTCAATGCATCAAAATTTGCCTGATACCATATTTGCTGTTTTGCTTCTTTTTGATCCGTAATATCTGAGAAAATAGCAATACGGCGGTACGGCATATTATGGTTATCATAAATGGTTCGAATCGATAACCATTTTGAAAAAACAGCACCCTCTTTATCACGATCAATAACTTCACCATTCCATTCTCCATTCGTTGAGAGTGCTTGCCACAATTGTTGAAAAAACTCTTTGGACTGTTGCCCAGAATTAAGCACATTTGTCGATTTTCCTTTAATATCTTCAAGTACATATCCCGTCATGGAACTAAATGCAGGATTGATACTGATGATAAGAGAATTTTGATCTGTGATAACAATGGAATCCGAACTGTATTCATAGACCAACGCCGCTAATTTAGTTTTTGCCTCATCTATTAGCTGTTGAGTAATATTTCTAGCGGAGCAATAGATCCATCGCTTGTGTTTCGAGTGAATGAGTCTTACTAGTATTTCAGCATCATACGTTGTGCCATCTTTACGTTTATGCGTCGAATGAACGGTGATACTTTTATCTGAAAGTTCTTTAATCCCTTGAATAAGTTCTTCTTGGGTGACATTACTATCCCATTGCGTCGCATTCATACCAATCATTTCATCACGGCTGTATCCCAACATATTGCAAAAAGTATCACTAACTTGAACAATATTTCCACTCTCATCCATAATATGAATTCCATCACCGGATAAAGTCAAAAAGATTTCATTTTTATGACTTTCATGAATAAGTTTTTGCCGTAATGCCAGCTCAATCATTAGTCCTACCAAAACTAATCCACTCAAAATACCTGTAATCCAAATGAAGTAAATGTATTTAGCGTAAATATCACCCAGAGTAATAGGCAAAGCTTGATCATAAGGCGGAAGTCGAAGGGTTTGGTATAGACGGTGGACATCACTGTATTCCATTGGTGTCGTCCAGCTAATATCACCTTCATGCGCAGTTGAATGCGTAAGCTGTGTCAGCAATGCAACAACAACTTTATTGGAGAGTTTTTTATCGGTTTGTGGCATTCGCGCTATAGGCCATTCAGGATAAAGCGCGGTAGAGAGCTGAAAAGAAAATCCCGCTACTTTTTGAGGATGAAGAACTTTCAGTGTATGTGAATCAATCGTTCCTTGAGATATCATGTGCTCCAATACATCCGTTCGGACAAATCCTACATCCGCTTTTCCCTCCAGCACTTCTTTGACCGCATTAGAATGAGGCATACCAGTAAAATGTAATTTCAAATCATCCGCATTGATGTTGTGCTGCAAAAGTTCAAACATCTCAGCGGCATATCCACCCAAAGATTCATTATCAACTGCTACAACAGATTTTCCTTTCGTATCTTCTAGCGTCTGAATGTCCGTTCTACTTGCCTTGGTAAAAACTACCCCACCAAAGCGATCATTCCAATGTCCATTTTTATAGCGTAACATCGTTGCGATACGAGAAATATGATACTGTTTTTCGAGATACACATAATGACCTGAATTGGTTATGACAAAATCGATCTTACGGTTTTTAACGGCTTCGTTCATTTCCGGATACGTGAGCGGAAGAATCGTAAAGGTATATCCATCTTCCACTTGATTCAAATACTCAGCAGTTGCTGCCCACTCTTTTGCAGTTTCAGCTTTAGAGAGAAAAGCGAGCACTCCTATCTTGACTGTTTGTGAGGAATGTAACGTGAATATCAAGAAGAAAATGATTAAAATACTTTTCATGTGCCTCGTTTAAAAATATCTTACGTTACAATTTTGCTGTATACAAAATAATACTGTCTAGCAGTGTAGAAACGGTGTAGTAAAGCTTAAATGTGGACGTATTATGAAAAGAAATAACCTTAATAGTGTTTTAATCGTTGAAGATGACCGAGAAAGTAACGAAAATATCGCATTTTTTCTTCGTAGCCGATTTAACACGGTGATAAGTGCTTATGATGGACTAGAGGGTTGGTCACTTTACAATGATGAAGTTCCAGACCTAATCATTACCGATATAGAAATGCCCAATATGGATGGGCTGGAATTGATTCAAAAAATACGTCGCACTGATTTTGATACACCCATCATCATTCTTAGTGCTTTTACGCATCATGAGTATCTGATGAAAGCGATTCCTCTTAATTTAGTTGATTACCTTGTTAAGCCTCTAACCTTTCGAAAATTGGTTGATTGCTTACAGAGAGTCTATACTAAATGTTCTTTTGAGCAACTTCCTTCATCCCTTGATTCTATTGGAAGCATATCGTATGACTGGGAAGCAAAAATAGTATATAAAGATCAGGAACCTATGCGCCTCACCAATAAAGAAATTCAAATTATAGAGCTTCTTCTTATTAATCATGGTCAAGTGACGAATTATGAGGAGATTTCAGATGTCCTTTACCCTGATACGTTTGATAGTAAAAATGCAATAAAATGCATTATTCGAGATATACGTAAAAAACTTCCTTCTATTTCTATCGAAACATTACCGAAATGGGGATATAAACTGTTATGAAAACGATACATGACAAAATTGATATTAACCATTTAATTGATCTTCTCAATCATACCGATAATCTCCTCTCATACGTTGATACCGAATATATTTACCGAGCTGCCAATGATGCCTACAAACGAAAATATAATAAAAAAATCGATGAGATTGTAGGCCATTATGTTTGGGATGTGATGGGTAAAGATATATTTGAAAAGATTATTCAGCCTAATCTTCAAAAAGCTTTTTTGGGTGAAACCATACGATATGAGCAATGGTTTGATTTTCCAAATACACCAAAATCTTACCTGATTGTCAGCTATAACCCCTGTTTTGGTTCCAATTCTGAAGTGGATGGAGTAGTTGTGAGCGCTTTGGATTATACGAAATTTAAACTATTAGAAGAAGAAAAAGAAGAGCAAAATCGGATTGTTCAAGAAGTTTCAAAAATGGCTCAATTAGGTGAAATGATCTCGTTCATTTCCCATCAATGGAGAGGTCCTCTCAATATTTTAGCATCCTATATGTTGAAATTACGGCAATTGACTTCCAACGATCAAAACACGGCAGAAGCCTTTGAACGGTGTGAAATAATATTAGAGGAACTTTCATCCCATGTTGAAAGCATTAATGTCTTGTATGCTTCAAATCACAAGCACAATGCGAGTGATCTTAAAAATATTTTTGACAGTATTCTTATTTTAACCCAAGATCGTATAAAGTGTTCAAATATACATATACAGCTTAATTGCCCTCATTTCACTATGGTAGCTGGTCATAGTGATGAAATTATGCATATTCTTTTAGTAATTATCGAAAATGCAATAGATTCACTCAGTGTATCAAATGAATCCGATAAACGAATTAATATTACAACTCAACCTGAAAATCAAGATATAATAATCGATATACAAGATAATGGAGACGGCATCAGCTGTGAATATTCTAAAAAAATATTTGAACCTGGATTTAGCACCAATAAATCACCTAATCGAGGATACGGGCTTTACTTTGCACATAAATTACTGACAGAAAAACTAAAAGGATCTATCCAAGTGCACGCAAATCCTGAAAAAGGTGCATGGTTTCGCTTAAAGCTGCCGATAACAAAAAAATAAAGTGGGTTGTTAGTATTTAAAGCAGCTCCAACTTATACAAAAACAGTCGCTCTTTATACGAAGGAATATCGAGTTCTTGACGGTATTTAGCAATAAGCCGTCGTACCATTTTCACCCCAAATCGCTCTTCGATCATCTCATGCAATGTCTTATCACTAAACGGGTTATCTTTATTTTCGCTCAAAACAAGCCGTTTTAAAAAGTGTTTAATTTCCGAGGTCGATACTTCACCGATGCAGTTAGAGAAAAAATCTTTAAATGGATACAAGCCACGCTCAGTTTGCATATATTTATCCGAAATTGCTCTGGAAATCGTGGATTCATTAAATCCTAACTCATCGGCTACGTCTTGGAGGCGGAGCGGTTTGAGCTCTCCTCCCATAAAAAAGCTGTACTGTTTCTCGATTAACACCAATGCGACGTTATAAAGTGTTGCTTTGCGCAAATCGAGGAGTTTGACAAGTTCCCGAGCCTCTTTGAATTTTTGTTTGGCAAAATTGTCGTACTTATCAATCATATTGACCTGCAAATCAGGATAAAAAGCATGGTTAATCCGAATGTTCAATTCCGAACCCGAAAATTCAACAAACAAATCAGGAACAATTTGCGTTTCAGGCTCCATATACTCCAATGCCGGAGGATTTTTGAGATGTTGAAGCACATGTTTCGCATCTCCAAAACGAGGATTCTTTATAAATTTTTCCATCTTATCGAACTGTAAAATCATGGCAGAGAGTAAAATACTCAAATCATCATCCAACTCATAATCATTGAGCTGAAACAAAAAAGACTCTCTGTAATCACATGCACCCACGCCAGAAGGTTCCAAATGTGCAAACCGCTGACGTACACGTTCCACCGTATGAGAATCGGTATCACATTGTGTCGCAATCTCTTCTACACTGCCTTCGAAGTATCCCTCATCACTGATGTAATATATAATTTGTCGAGCAATTTTTTGGGATATTGGAGTTGGAAACAAAGGGGCAACGATTTGCTCATCAAGTTTTTCATACAATGAAGTTGAAGAGATGCTAAGCCATTCGATTTGGTCACTCGAAGCATTAGAGACATAGTTTTGAAAAGCACCGTACACCGATGCCCCTCCAGCTTGTGCATTGGATTCTTCAAAGCCCGATTTCATCTCAATACAAGGATTTTCATTGGTAATGACTTGTAAGTGTTTTTCTAAATCATTCAAAGAACATTGAAGTAATGGAAGCCATGTCTGCATGGAAAGTCTTGGAAGTTGTTTTTGTTTATAAGAGAGAGTTGTTTGCATAATAAACCACCTAAATTCAATAAATCTATCCAAGAGACTGCATGTTTTGTTCTCGATAAATATTATAGAAGTTTATGGAAGATATAAGTGATTAAAATTGAAGCAATATGCCTCGCAAGAGGCAAATTTTAGTATTTAATACGTACCAATCCGTTAGGCTGTACTACTTTCATTTGACATGCAAGACGTGCTTTTGCACTGGTTTCACCCACTGTTTTAAGAACCGCTTTTTCTTTATCATTGATAGGGCTCATGAACTCCATCCCTGATTCGATCATTACGACACAAGTACCGCATTCACCATCACGGCAACCAAATGGAAGAGCACTTCCTGAAGCTTCTACGATGTCTTGGATCGTTTTGCCCGGGTGGACATTGATCGCCAAAAAGTCATTTATAATTTCTACGCGTGTTGTCATCTCAACCCCTTGTTTTATTATTTTAGTACGCCTTATGAGCAAAGCCCATGAGACTACGCTAACACTAAGTTTCCTTCGGCAGGATGCCAAAAACTTCCAAGCCTTTTGGTATCAGTTATATGGTTTAACCAATATTGAAGCATTCTTGATAGCACATTGACATGCCAAACGTACCGGTGTCGGACGATTGTACTGCTGTGCTATTTCTGCTTCTTTTTTAGTGATTGCACCCATTCCCATCAACGTTTCAAGCTCTTTATCGTCCATATAGACAGCTTGTCCTTTAGATGAATAGTCTTCAGTTGTTGAATCCATTTTCTCATCATTTGAAATTTCTTCAACTCTAACTGCACAGCTTCCACACATACCGTCTTTGCATTCATTTGGAATTTTTATTCCATTACTCTCAGCAACACGTAATAATACATCGCCTGTTTTAGCAAAAACACGCTTATCCTGATTTCCGCCGAATCCACAAAAAATGACATTAACCATCTTTGCCTCCTCCTGATATTTTCTTTATTGATACGCTCATGGCATTTCATATCATTAAAGTTTGCACATATCCCAAAAAGTGAATTACTCCTCCCCTTCTTGAGATTGCGCCAATTTCTGGGCGGCACGCTGCGCCCGATGTTCTTTAAGCCATTGCAACTCTTCGGCAACCTCATCGTATCCATCGTCTTCGAGTGCGCTTTCCAGCTCTGCCTCAGACAGCCAAATGTCAACCCTACTTCGATAAAGTTGACT
>Ga0208103_1000523_pt1 | contig 12249 bp, 10 predicted proteins | sample CryBogmetaGMA75M_FD_184550 | JGI IMG/M metagenome (GOLD analysis project Ga0208103, IMG submission 184550) | Freshwater microbial communities from Crystal Bog, Wisconsin, USA - MA7.5M (SPAdes) | ecosystem: Environmental > Aquatic > Freshwater > Lake | place: Crystal Bog, Wisconsin, USA... | reverse complement strand
GGACTTAATGTGGATAGCCCAAACATCCGCTGCCATTCGAGAGAATCCGCCGCCACGTACAAGGTTTCATTCCGACAAAGATCCGGGTCTCGTAAATCCCTCTCGAAATAATAACCCGTAGGTTTATCATGACCACGCATTTTCTTTTTGAATTTGTTTACAGACTTCATCGCACTATCCTCCCTGTTTCCTTGTTTTTCATTTTGTCCTCCATTCAGATCAATGATCGGGGGGAAGACCGACGAGGGATTGAATCGGTCTTGTCCCGATGTTGTTATGTTTATATTTTTATCTCGCAACGGTCACAGAAGTAAAACCCATCTGCCTCCTCTACTTCTCTTCGGCAAATAATGTTCTCTTCGGCAAATAAAACAGCCATTTCCTCCGTGGTCATACATCCATTTTGAGCACAGACAATCTCCCCATCAACTCGATACCCCACTATTTCATCGTTCGTGATAAATCCCATTTTCTTTTCCTCCTTTTTCATTTGATTTTACTTATCCCTCTATATCTATTATAACTCACAACCTTCAGACCGATCAGTTGTCAAAAGCCCTGTAATAATCACCGTGTTGCCAAGTGATAGGGATCTTATCAGGGGGAGTTTCTGGGTCGAAGTGGATAAAAATCCACCTTTTAACAACCCATTTGGGGGTTATCAGATGATAGCAAGAAATTGTTGAATGAAGATTAATGTCGTGAGTTGTTCAGGGGGGCAGATCAAACTCGTTTTTTATGAGGGAATACCGGAGGCTCTTGGATTTGATTTCGTCTCGGATATAGTGCCTTGAAATTGTCATCAATCCTGATGGCGCGCTTTGTAACCAATCCGGAAGCATTTTTGATCTTGTCCCTCATGATATAGCCTTCCCCCTCAAGTTTGTTAAGTGACTTTTTAATGGTGTTAGTCTTGACGTTGAGATCACGGGCAAGATCGGCATCTTTGGCAGTACAAGTGCCTCCTTCTTTCTCACAATGAAAATAAATTAATCCAAACAGAATCTTGTCAAGAAGTGTCATTAGCGAGTTGTAATAGATTTCACCGGGGATCCATCGGCCATATTTGTCAAGGTCTGATGGTTTTAATCCTTCCATTTTTAGATCCTCCTTTGATTTTGTTTCCCCTTTGACAACATTATAACATGGTTCTTTCAAATCGATCATTTTTCCACAAAGATTTTTTTAACCGCCTGGACAAGCCCCTACAACCGTTTTGGATTCTCAGATGATAGCAGGGCAGGGGATCATGGAGATCGTTGAATGTCGGCTTATACTTCAAGGGCAATGGCCATTCATTGACGGCAGACGGCATCAGGAGTTTTCCTTAACAGGGAGATTTACAGGAAACGGGATCGGGGAACCTTAACAGAGAGTTTATCAAATCGGACGGGCAAACCATAACAAACTTTTGATTTATAAATGATTGAAGAAGGATTTGAAAAAGTCAACAAGTGAAGAAACGAAGTTTCTTCGTTACTTTCCTCTTAGGAAAGTATTTATTTATAAAATCTATATTATCTATCTATATTATCTCCCTAAATTTTAAGGGTAGGGTACCCTAAAAATTTAGGGTAGGGTCTCCTCGATTTTGATTAGGCAGCCTCTGAAGACATTAAGAGGCAGGGTTCTGAGTTCTCAGAAGGCTCATCTTGTAAATTCATCTTTGTTTTCCTCAAAAACCAACCTCTTGTATTTTTCGATACAGGCAGGATGGATTGTGATCTTACGTCCGACGATCCTCTTCCCTTTCTTTATAACTTTTCTGATGATGTATTTTTGTTTATCCAGATGGCTAAGGCTTCCTTCTATGGTTTTGTTTGTAACTTTCAATTTACGGGCAAGATAAGCATTTGAGGCAACGCAGATTCCTGTGTTCTGACAAAGGCCATCAATCAACCCAAGTAGGATACCATCAAAGTATGCTAATTTCAAATTGACGAAGGCGATGGCCGGTATCCATCTCCCGGGTTTATTAACCTCAAAATTTATAATGCCAATCTTCCCATCCTTGCGGATGATTGTCATTGTCGCCATTGTGCCGGATGCTAAGATGGAGAATTTTTTCGGGGATGCCGGTTGATCGGGTTCCTGTTTGTCTCTGATTCTTTTTGGTTGGTCTGTCATCTTGACGCCTCCTGATTCGGCTTTAATCCGGGGACTGAGACGGGAGAATCAGGCTCCCGTCCTTAAGCCTCTGGCCAGAGGCTGCCCCCGGTGTTATTTATCATCTCAAATAGAAACAGCCGCTTGATTTCCGTATTCAAGCGGCTGAAAGGTATTTATAACTCCTTTAATTCTAAAGGGAATTATCTTGTGGTCAAGATACTCATCGTCTTGACCATAAAGCCTCCTTTTGCAGAGGACAGGTTCTGTTATTCTGTCTTTTTTTCAAAGTTTCCAAGATTCTTCAGTAAATCATCAATCATTTTTTCTTTATCCTCTACATTGTCGTCTTCTTCGCAAGAGGACTCGGTGTTTTCCTGATCCTTAAGCCTGATGGGATGACCGGATTCGTCATAACACAAAAATTTGCCCTTCAGCTTGCCATTTCCATAGTTTGCCGTCTCTCTGAGCTGACCGTTCCGATAATAGGCAACATATTCACCTTCATGCCGGTCCTCTCTGAAAAACCCTTTTTCTCTGAACTGGCCGTTTTTGAAGAATGACCTGTATTCGCCATCCAGCTTTCCATTCCGATAATTCTCCTCGTCCTTGATCTGGCCGCTCCGGTAATAAAGCAGATATTTGCCGTCCAGCTTGCCGTCTTTGTAGTATTCCTGTTCCCTGGCCTGGCCATTGTCATAAAAGCTGGTATATTCGCCATCAAAGGCGTTTTTTTTGTAAGTGCCCCTTTCCCGGAGCTGACCGTCTTTATAATAGGAGACCGCTCCCCCTTCACGAAGGCCGTTGGCAAAGGACAATCGGGTCATGATTTGGCCATTACCGAAATAAGACGTATATTCACCATGGAGTTTTCCGTCGAGAGAAACCTTCTTTTCTTTTATTTGACCTTTTTCATCATATGAAACTTCTTCTTTTGCTTTCTCTCTGGAAAACGACATGGCGGGTTCCCTTTTTTTTCTGTCAAGCTTGATTTTTTAGGTCATTCTGTAATAATTTATGCGAGAAAAATAATATTTTGTCAAGTGAACTTAAGATTCATGAAAAAGAACAAATTGCCTGTGGTGAGATCAGAAACCCTGTTGCGGCGTAAATTTGACATTCATGACGGCTGTCACCGCCTTCCCGTTGAAGTTATAGAATCGTCCGGTCACCCCTCCGGCGTTTCCGTGCCGACGCTGGTCTTTCTGCACGAAGGGCTTGGCAGTATCGGACAGTGGCGGGATTTCCCATTTGAAGTTTGTCTTGCCACCCGCCTGCCTGCTGTGGTTTATGAACGCTGGGGGTATGGAAATGCCGATCCCCTGGATGGCCCCCGCTCTGTCCGGTATCTCCATGACGAAGCTTTACTGAGTCTGCCGGAAGTATTGCGGCAGTTGAACATTGATGATGCCATTCTCATCGGCCACAGTGACGGCGGTTCGATTTCACTCATTTTTGCGGCAACCTGGCCGGAAAAAATACGGGGGATTATTACAGAAGCGGCTCACGTCTTTGTTGAAGAAGTCACCCTGGCGGGCATTCGTGAGGCTGTCAAAGTCTACGAATCGACAAACCTCCGGGATCGCCTTTTCAAGTATCATGGAAGCAATACCGACCGGGCATTCAGAGGCTGGGCTGACACATGGCTTTCCCAGGCTTTTCACAACTGGAACCTTGAGGAATACCTCCCCCGCGTTACCTGCCCGATCCTTGTGATTCAGGGAAAGGAAGACGAGTATGGAACGCCGGCCCAGATGGAAACGATTGCGAAAGGGGTCTCCGGCCCTGCCGAAAAACTGCTCATCCCTGATTGCGGACACGTTCCCCATCATCAGGCCCGGGAAAGGGTGCTGGCGGAAATGGCCCGGTTTATCTTATCGCTCACCCATTAGAAGTTTCCCCGATCCTCCCTTTTGTATCGAACGACCGTGCTGTCACCGGCCTGCCTGCTTTGGTTAAGGATCGGGAAGTTTGGATGGGTTTCTTTTATCGGTTATTGAGCTGTATGTAAACGTTTTTTTTACAGTTTTCGCCTTTTTCCTTGACAGCCTGTTATTGCTTTCCTATACTGCACAAGATTTTCTGAATTCCCGCTTGTGCGGGAATCACACTTTTTGAAGTGATGATAAAAAACGTATGATTTCGAATCTGGATACTAGCCGCATTGCGATCATTGGCCCCGGCCGACTCGGGACATCCTTTGCCTATAAGTTTGGCCGCGATCATAAAAGGGTGACCCTTTACTATCACGATGAGGCGGTGTGCCGGGCGATCAACAAGGATCACCTCAATCCACGGCATTTAACCTTGGACTTGGCCAGACGGCTGGGAGGGATGGATAATGTTCCCCGACTGCCGGCCACTGTCGTAGCAACAAACAATCTGGAATGGGTTGTGGAAGACAATGATCTGATCCTTCTTTGTATCACCATGAACCGGCTTCCTGAGTTTCTGAATTATCTGAAGCCGCTGCTTGAAAAAAAAGCAGGGAATACCTGTCTCATTACACCCATTAAAGGTCTCACAGCAGATGAAATGACCAAGGAGTTGATCACGCCCTCGCAGTTGATCAATAACAGTCTCTTTAATCTGAAGCAAAAGTACGACATCGTCTGTATCGGTGGTCCCTTCTTTGATACTGATATTGCGCTGGGAAATCCGATTTGTGTCACCGTTGCCGGGGAAAAGCGGATATCCGCCCTCATCAGAGAAGAATTGATCCGGTATAACCGGCGGGAACTGAGCGTCTATTACAATTTTGATATCGTTGGCGTTGAAGCCTGCGGCTCTTTGAAGAACATTGTTGCCAATATCAAAGGGGTCACGGATTCTCTGAGCCTCGGGGATTCCATTCCAGGAACGATATTTGCCCGGTCCGGGGTTGAAATTCGCTCCCTTTCACGGCTTCTCGGAGGCAGTTTTCAGGCTTTTCACAGCCAGGCTGGTGTGGGTGACATGTATGTCACGGTTTCTTCCGAAGCCAGCAAGAATTACCGGTATGGAAAGTTTTTCTTCGAATTGCTCACGGGGAATCCCATTGAAACAAATCTCAAGGTTCTTGAACGGATCGACGGAACCCCGGAAGGACCAAACACCATCCGGAACGTTCACAAATATCTGGAAAAAAAGAACATGTACAGCCCGCTGTTCAACTCCGCCTACAAGATCTTCAATGAAGGCAACACCCGGAATGATATTCGCGAGATGATTATTCAGGCCTGCCAGTTTGATCGAAGAACCCGCGAATACATTGGGCCCTTTTCAAGAGTTTTATACAATCTTTTTCCGAATCTGTGGTACCGGCGGCACAAAGGGCTGATGTCGAATATGGAGATCTGATGTTTTTAGAATTTTATCAATTTTATCTTGACATCTCTTTTTTTCTTGTGTTAGGAAGAAGCCAAGTTAGCAAAATAACAGGAGCCGATGTGATCAGAGGAAAGAATTATTCAAGGTTATTCTGGTGGTGGCAGGCCGATAGCTTCTGCCCCAAGGTGCTCTTTTTATAGAATCATATGAGCCGTGGGCAGGGGGAACCCTCCCATGACTCCGGATAAAGCAGAAAAAGCCATGGGAAAATCCCATGGCTTTTTTTATTGGCGGTTTTGTAATGAGCGGGATTTAAAAAACATTAAAAAATGAGTTCGCCCCTTGCAATCCATTTTTCATGGGGATGAAAGGTGCCCGATTTTTTAAATTTTCAAGAGTTTGACGAGATAAAAAAACGATAAGAAAAGGGAGGTAACGTTATGGAGCAAATCAAGGTATTACTGAATGATGAGGAGATCCCCCGGCAATGGTACAACATCATGGCCGATCTGCCGACGCCGATGAGGCCCCCCCTGCATCCGGGGACGGGCAAACCGGTGGCTGCTGAGGATCTGGCCCCGATTTTCCCCATGAACCTGATTGAACAGGAAGTAAGCACCAAACGCTGGATTGATATTCCTGATGAAGTCCTGCAGAAATACCTGATCTGGAGGCCAACGCCACTGTGCCGGGCAAGGAATTTCGAGAAGCTCCTCGATGCGCCTGTTAAAATTTATTATAAAATGGAAGGGAACAGTCCGGCCGGTTCCCACAAACCCAATACCGCCATTCCACAAGCCTATTACAACAAGGTTTTCGGGATCAAACGGCTTTCCACCGAAACAGGCGCCGGACAGTGGGGGAGTGCTCTGTCCATGGCCTGTCAGATGTTCGGTCTGGAGTGCCGCGTATTCATGGTGAGGGTCAGTTATGAACAGAAGCCTTACCGCCGGATGATGATGCATACCTGGGGCGCTACATGTATCCCCAGCCCCAGTAACCTCACCGAGGCTGGCCGCCAGGTCCTGGCCGAACACCCTGATTCTCCCGGAAGCCTTGGCATCGCCATTAGTGAAGCCATTGAGGATGCGGTGGCGCATCAGGAGTCGCGCTATTCGCTGGGGAGTGTCTTGAATCATGTCCTCCTCCACCAGACCATTGCCGGGTTGGAGGCCCATAAGCAACTGGAAAAAATCGGCGTCTATCCGGATGTGGTCATGGGATGCGCCGGCGGCGGCAGTAATTTTGCCGGCATTTCCCTGCCTTTTGTGCGGGACAAGATTCACGGCAAGAAGGTGAAGATTGTCGGTGCCGAACCAACGTCCTGCCCGACCATGACGAGAGGACCCTTTGCCTACGACTTCGGTGATCTCGCGAAAAAAACCCCCTTGCTTCCCATGTATACCCTGGGCCATGATTATGTCCCTGCACCCATTCATGCCGGCGGCCTCCGGTATCACGGGATGGCGCCCATTATCAGTCACCTGGTCCATGAAAATCTGATTGAAGCGAGGGCCTATAACCAACTTGAGACCTTTGAGGCTGGTGTCAGGTGGGCCAGGACAGAAGGTTTCATTCCCGCTCCGGAAACGGACCATGTCATTGCGGCAGTCGTGGATGAAGCCAGGCGTGCCAAAGAAGAAGGGAAGGAAAAGGTAATCCTTTTCAACTGGAGTGGCCATGGTCTGGTCGATCTGGCCTCTTATGAAGCCTATCTTTCCGGAAATCTCATGCCCTATGAACTACCGGATGAAGAAATCAAGCGGGCATTGAAGGCTATTGAGGGATTCCCGAAACCCTGAATGGCTTTCATCTTCGTAAAAAGAACCGTCGGGGGAAATCATGATTTTCCTTGACGGTTCTTTTGTTTTTAGACATGCTGTAATAAATCTTCAAAGGTTTCACTCTCGATGGTCATGCGATGAACCCATACGATAAATTAGAAATCAGGTGCCCCCGGCTGGGGCATGAACTGACTTATTCTTATTGCCGGCAGGAGGCGGGCGATTTACCCTGTCAGAGAATTATTAAATGCTGGGAATCTTTTTTCCCCGTGGAAACCTGTCTGAAAGAAAGCCTGACTCCTGAGGAATGGGATCGTTTTATTGGGCACGTCCCGAAAGATAAGATGGTGACATTAATGGATCTGATTGAGCAAGCCAAGGCGAGGGTTCGGAAAAAAGATTAAAAAGAAGGGAAATCAGCAGGCTGCGGTAATGGATCTTTTTAAAAAAGATGATGTGAAAGCCGGTCAGGATCCTCGTCCCCTGGCAGACCGGATGAGACCCCGAACGCTTGATGAATATGTGGGGCAGACCCACCTGATGGGGGCCGAATCGCTTTTGCGCCGCGCCATCGAGGCAGACCAGCTCTTCTCCATGATTTTCTGGGGGCCGCCGGGATCCGGCAAGACGACCCTGGCCCGGATTATTGCCGGAGCAATCCAGTCTCATTTCGCCAGTTTTTCGGCTGTTCTTTCCGGTGTCAAGGAAATCCGCGCGGTTGTGGATGAGGCGAGGGTGCAAAGGCAGGATCACCGGAAAAAGACCCTCCTGTTTGTCGATGAAATCCACCGCTTTAACAAGGCGCAGCAGGATGCCTTCCTGCCCCATGTGGAAAGCGGTCTCATCACCCTCATCGGCGCAACAACGGAGAACCCTTCCTTTGAAGTGATTGCGCCGCTCCTTTCCCGGTCGCGGGTGTTGCTTTTAAAGCCTTTTTCCGATGACGAACTGATGATGATTCTGGAGAAGGCTTTGAAGGATTCGGAGCGGGGTCTGGGCGAATTATCCCTTGAGATCGAACCGGAAGCTATGGCAGCCATTGTCTGGTCTGCCGACGGGGATGCCCGTGCGGCTCTGAATACACTTGAGGCAACGGCCTCTCTGGTGCAGACGCAAAAAGATCATAGCCGAAAAATAACCCGTGCCCTGGTTGAGGAAGCCTTCCAGAAAAAGTTTCTGCTTTATGACAAAGGGGGCGAGGAGCATTACAATCTGATTTCGGCCCTTCACAAGAGTCTCCGAGGTTCTGATCCTGATGCGGCCCTGTACTGGCTGGGCCGGATGTTAGCCGCCGGTGAAGATCCCCTTTATATCGCCCGGCGCATGGTCCGGTTTGCCTCCGAGGATGTCGGTAATGCTGACCCGAGAGCGCTGACTGTCGCCATTTCCGCGATGCAGGCCTTCCAGTTTATCGGGCTTCCCGAAGGTGAACTGGCCCTGGCCCAGGCCGCCGTCTATCTGGCCACTGCTTCCAAAAGCAATGCCCTTTATACCGGTTATGGCAGAATCAAAGAAACCATCAGCAGGACCGGTACGCTTCCCGTACCGCTTCACATCCGTAACGCTCCCACCCGTCTCATGAAAGAGTTGGGTTATGGCAAAGGGTATCTGTATGCCCATAATTTTGAAGACGCCTATGTCCCGCAGGATTTTCTTCCGGAGAAACTGAAGGGAGAAACTTACTATCATCCTACTGACCGGGGGTATGAGAAAATCATCCGGGAAAGAATGGAACAATGGCGAAAATTGCGGGGGAAAAAGGAAAGATCCTGACATGATTATTGCATTCCTGAGTGGTTGGTTGATTTCAGAAAATAAAAAAACGGGGAGGTCAATGACCCCCCCGCGTTCAGGAGGAATGAAGGTTTTCAGCCTTCTTATGTTTTGGATCCCGCTGCCGGTTAAAACATGCCCGTGTTTCAACGGCAGGACATTTCTGATAAGGTCATGATGCATGTCCTGTGCCACGAACAGGTTATATATTGTAAGTTGTTTATATTATAGGATTATTTTTAGTTTTTACCTTGTGCAGGAGATGCGGAACATCGTAACGGGGAAGGCAAAAAATGTCGCCTCCGGCCCGTATGATTTGTAATAATCATTTAAATACAAGTATTTAGGCGACTGGAAAGATAAATTTAAAAAATCGACATAATTGTCGATGTGGAGAATTCAAAGAAATCATTGACTTTTAGCCGTTATTCCCTATCATAAGCCGCAGAATGAAGACGACGGCGGCCCCATGGTTACGAGCGATGTCGATCGGGAAGGTCGTCACTTTTTGAGGGTTTTATGAGTTCTGATAGAAAAATGATCTGGCAGTACCGTTTCCGACAGCAGGATCAATTCTTTCTGCAGCCCATTGCGGTGGCGATTGTCTGTGCCGTTTTCATCGTTCTGATCCTGATCATGGGGATCATGGATTCCCAGAGAAGCAACCGCATCTTGGTCGGGTTCATGCAGAATCAGGCCTTGAGTATTATCGGGGTGATCCAACGCCTGTCTCAAGAAAACCTGAGTAATCTGGTCCAGGCTTTTCAGAGAGATCGCGAAAGATCCTTTGTCCCCCTGAAGGATACGGCTTTTTCACCTCAAATGATGCTGACCACCGCCCTTGCCGATCTGGGTCGGGAAATCGATGATGCCTGGAAGGCGGACCAGATCAGTGACAACTCTCTGCAGAAGTTTGCCGCTGAAAAGGGACTCTGGATGGTGGCGGTGATGAACAAACAGGGTCGGGTCGTCTACCAGAGCCGACCCTTACCCATTGATCAAAGGGTGCAAAGATCAACCGTCAAGATCAAAGAGACGCAACAGGAAATTGCCATCGGTCTTTTAACCCAGCTGATAACGCAGCTCGATTTTCATCGTCAGTCTATTCTCCCGGGGACGAACGGACGGAATACAGCAAATGTGAATGACCGGGATATCCCCGGAGAACTAATTCAAGCTCTTAACAGATTGAATATTGGTTTTGTCGCCCTCAAACGCAAGGATGGCAGCGGAACAATCCTGATTGCACTGGACCGTGATGGCTTGCGCTACTGGGGGACCAAGGTGTCCATTGAAAAAGCCCTGGAGAAATTGGGTGAGGGGCAGAGCCAGGGTCTGGTGTATATCGTGGTGATGGACCGTCAGGGAACGATTCTTGATGCTACGGGCCGTGTGCCGGAAAAATGGCGGGAAGCTGATATGCACCTGTCTGAAATCCTCTCCGGGAAGCGGACAATCGAGAGCCGGAAGGTCATTTATCAGGGCAGGAACCTTCTGGATATGGCGATCCCCTTTGTTTTGAATGATAAAATCGCCGGTGTTGTCAGGATAGGCCTGGAACGGGAGAGCATGGACCGGATTCTTGCAGAAAACAGGCGGAACATGATGATATTCTCCATCCTGATCGTTCTGATCGCCCTTTTGGCCATGTGGCTGCTCTTCCATAATCAGAACAGACATCTGGCGGGCATCGTGGAAATGGAAAGACGGCTCGATAAGGCGGAGAGACTGTCTGCTCTGGGCCAGCTTGCGGCGGGCGTGGCTCACGAAATTCGTAACCCTCTCAATGCTGTCAGTATGGCCAGCCAGCGCCTCAAACGTGATTTTGTCCCAGCTGATGAAGATAAGGCCCGGGAATTTCAGTCTCTGGCCGGTGTTATCCGGGATGAAATCCGGCGTCTGAATGGTATTATTGAGGAGTTTCTCACGTTTTCAAAGAGCCGGCGGCTGGAGTTCCATGATTATCCGGTCACCGATGTTCTGCAAAAAATTGTGAACCTGATCCGTGAAGAGGCCACTGCGAAGAACATTGATATCCGCACACACTGGAGTACCGATGGCGCCGTCATTCCCATGGATATGGATAAACTCCAGCAGGCGCTATTGAATATTATTAAAAATGCCATGGAATCTATTGAGGACAAGGGTGTCATCGACATCACCGTTGCCCGGAAAACAAAAGATAAAATCAGTATCAAAGTGTCTGACACGGGATGCGGTATGACCTCTAACGAAGTGGAGCGTATCTTCAGTCCTGAATATACGACCAAGGAAAAGGGTCTGGGTCTGGGACTCCCCCTGGCTCATGAAATTGTCCGCGGGCATAGCGGTGAAATTCTCGTGTTCAGCGAACAGGGTTCAGGAACGACTTTTGAGATTATTCTGCCGGCAGAAAAGGCCCATGATAAATCGTTCAAAGGCGAGGGATTGAAAGGAAAGGCATCGATATGAAAAAACTGCATATCCTGGTCGTTGAAGACGGCCGGTCCCAGCGCGAGATGCTCCGTGATTTCCTGATCAAAGAGGGCCATACGGTTGCGGAAGCGGAAAATGGAGAGAAGGCGGTACAGTCTGTTCTGAAAGGCCATTTTGATCTGTTGCTGCTGGATTATAAAATGCCGGGGATGGACGGTATGCAGGTTCTGCAGGAGGTCAAAAGAATCAATCCGGAAATCGATGTGGTTATCATCACAGCTTACGGGACGATTGAAACAGCGGTAGATGCCATGAAGGCCGGCGCCATCGATTATATTACCAAACCCCTTGAATTTGATGAGCTTCTTATCTTGGTTGACCGTGTGTCGGAGCGGCGGACACTGATCCGGGAAAACGAAATCCTCCGTCAGGAACTGGGGGCCCGAGGAGTCACGACGGATCGGATCATCTACCGCAGCCCGAAGATGGGTGCCCTGATCAATATGGCAGGCCGGGTAGCGGCCAGCCGGACGACGGTGCTTCTCCAGGGGGAAAGCGGCACTGGCAAGGAATTGCTGGCCAGGCTGATCCACCACCTCAGCCCCCGCGCCGCAAAGCCGATTATCGCGGTCAACTGCAGCGCCCTTCATGAAAATCTTCTGGAGAGCGAACTGTTCGGCCATGAAAAAGGGGCCTTCACGGGGGCGTCAACCCGGCGCATCGGCCGGTTTGAGGAGGCGGATGGGGGAACCCTTTTCCTCGACGAGATCGGCGATCTGTCCGCGTCCGTGCAAGTCAAGCTCCTCCGATTTCTGCAGGAGCGGGAATTTCAACGCGTGGGCGGCAATCAGACGATCCATTC
>Ga0208103_1000520_pt1 | contig 12309 bp, 15 predicted proteins | sample CryBogmetaGMA75M_FD_184550 | JGI IMG/M metagenome (GOLD analysis project Ga0208103, IMG submission 184550) | Freshwater microbial communities from Crystal Bog, Wisconsin, USA - MA7.5M (SPAdes) | ecosystem: Environmental > Aquatic > Freshwater > Lake | place: Crystal Bog, Wisconsin, USA... | reverse complement strand
TCCTATGGCTTTCGTTGATTTGCGGATTTCACCAAGTTTGGTATTCAATTCCTGGAGTTTTGAAGCTTTATCTGCGAACTCCTGTGTGCCGGTCTTGCAATTCTTTAATTCTGAATTAAGCGCCCTGGCGGCGGCTTCGATCTCCTTCAAGGTTGCATTGGCTTGTTGACCGTTGAGGATTACGGTTGCCCTTGCGGTTTCATTGGTATTTGCCATACTTACTTTATTGATCGGTCATTAATATTCTCAGAAATAACTATGGTGCCCCTTCTTCCGAATTCCTTTGCCATGATCTCGCCTAACTTCATGGCTTCGGCGGCAAAGGTTCTTGAATACCATTTCTTGGGTCTTCTGCGGTTTCCAAGCATTTTATCTTCAAGTTTTCGTGAATCCTGGTTCTCTTTCACCTGACCGATCTTCACCCCTTTACCCACACCCATATCCACAAACTTTCCGTAATACTTGAAGGCAAAATCGATCTTAAGAACATCACCCTGTGCGGATGCGGCCACATCAAAGAGGAAACTCCTGGTAAGTTCTCCGCTTTCACCGATCTTGAGTCCCTGGATCTTCTTCTGCCAGCGCTTAATAGTAATCTTGGCCCAGGCATCGGCAATTTGACGTTCATCCTGAACCATTGTTGAGGATGAATTCGGAAGGTTGGAACCTGTTACATTATCCATGATGTAAAGTAACTTCCGCGGAAAAAGAAAATAAAGGACAGCAGTAGTTATCCCTGGAAGCCTGCCATGGTCTCCTTAGGCTCTTTAAGCCAAAGATCAGGGTTATAGGATAAGTCGCCGGTAAAGAACCGAAGATCAAACGTGAACATGAATCCGAAGTCATTGTCAAAGACAGGACCAAGCATTTCAAATTTAATGCTGTTTACATCGAATTTGCGGATGAACTCCCCGCAAGCGGCATCATTCTTAAGTTTGGACAGAATCTGCATGGACCACTCAAACGTATCACCAAGGATCTGCATTTCACGAGTGAAATCATCAACTGAATCAGCATGATCAATGACCATGAATCCGGCCTTTATAAGATTCTGAGTATTGTCCGCTGAAAGGTTTTCCGAAAGAAAGCCGTTTACTGAATTCAAGATAAGCGCCGGATACTGCATTCCCTGGCGAAGATCGCCCAGGACTTCATTAATATCCATGGTATAAAAGCCTTTTATGGATGGGTGCAAGGAGGCAGTACTTTTGAAATACTGCAGATATTCAGCGACATTGAATTTACTCATGGCGTTTGGTTTCTGCTATGAATTTGAAATATTCCGTGGCTTTCTGCTCGAGGCCGAAGAATACATTATACAGGTTTGAATTCAATACACGATCAAGGCTTTCATCATCGGTCTTACCATCGGCCAGGGAAATGACCAGGGGCACCCAACCATGTTTGTTTTCTTCCGAATTTTCACGCTTACGGAAAACATTGGGAAATTGCTCCGGCAGGGAATTTAAAACGCCTGTAAAGAATAGAAATACACCATACTTGATCACCGGATCAAGTGTTTTAAAGGAGGCCGTACGGTTCTTTAGAGAAAGATCATGAAGCTTTCTGCGGGGATCCTTGGTACTGGCGAAATGTTTTCTTATCCACCAAGCGGTCTTTTTCGGTCTGTACAGGATTGCAACGATTTCACTTAAAACCTTTTCATCTTTGGTTTTTAAGTACTGTTCCAGATGGCTGTGCGCCCTGGTGAATTCGCCGAAAGTGCATTGCAGCATATTATCGCTGGGTCCGTAGTACTTATGAAATCGGTGCCAAAGTACCGGCATTACATTCCTTGTCAGGTTAACATCCTTGATCAGAAAATCAAAAGTCTGGCAAAGGAAATACGCGTCTTCCGGATGAATCTTGAAAAACAGACTATTCTTAATGGAAAGGAATTCATACAAGGCCTGAACCTCAAAATCGACAATTGTTAAGCTTTTGCTAAACAATTTCGATACAAAAATCAGCTGCTTTTTGGTCAATTCATTCCAGGCGGAAGGAAGCTTGCAGCTTACGGAATCAATTTGAACGATATTCATTGCCGGAATTTGAATGAATGGATCCGATTCAGCCATCCCCCAAGAAACTTTTCCTGTGATGGATCACGGCGGCATATTTCCTGTGTGAACAATACCCTTGCATTATGCACCTTTGCATGAAATTCGGCGGGTGAAGCTGAATTCACGGATGCAAGGGTATAATTTCCCACAATGCCATCGGCTTTAATACCCAAAAGCCTTTGCGGCCATATAATTCCCCATTTCCCACTCGACCAGGTCCAATCCACCAATTGCTCGGCAATGGATTGGTTATTGATAAGATCAGCCTGCCACTTATCCCAAAAGCCACGTCTAAGGACCATCAGAACATCATCCCTAGTCAGTAGCTTGATATCCTGCCCATCAATCACCCCATCATTGTTTTTGTCATACCCCATGCTTTTCCAGGTGGATAAGGTGATGCCCATGTTTGTTTCATGGCCATGATCTGAAGGGTCATTTACAAAACCGCCTTCGTAGGTGATGACTTTCGGGAAATACAGATTTATATCGGCCATACTTTTTTTATTAAGGTGAAAAGCTTGATCCCTACGATTAATAACAGAATCAACCAAAATACTCCGCCTGACCAGGCAAAAAACTCAGTGGCCTTGGGCACATATTTCACCTGGACCGGCACAAGCGTGATCACCTGCTGATCAGTTTCATGGATATACTGCTTCTTATAAGAAGTATATACGGCAAAGGAATCCACCTTTGCACCGGCAACAAGGATATTTCCCTTGTCGATATGCACAAACGCAGTGGTATTTTTGCCGTTTTTCATCTGCTGAATCTCCTTGATATAAGCCTTTCCATTGCTATCACATTGAACAAGCGCCTTAAGCCATGCGCTATCGGGCGGAATCTTGTTTTCAACCACACATGGAACATAGGTAGTATCCCTGTGGACCTTGAAGGAAACCGATCCGGTGCATGGATACTTACTTCGGGCCTGTTTCTCGGTCATACAGGAAACCACGAGGGCTGACAGGATGAGAAAAACAATGATCTTCTTCATTTTTCAACGTATTTGGAAGGATCCTTGATGAAAATCAAGGTAAATGCCACCGGCAGAACCAGGGCGGCTTCGGTTAAAGTTGCCCTGCCGACAAATACGGCTGCAAGTGCTCCGATGATCAGGCCAACGCCAAGCAATGACGTTCTCCAATTCTTGAATACTCGTTCTTTCATGGTTTACTTATTTGGGTTTCAATTGCAACAATTCTTCCTTCATGATCAGCGACTGCTTCACTTGATTCCTTAATCTGCCCGTCATGCAATACCAAATGATCTGCAATTTCCTTATGCACATCTATGCAATGCACTCCGGTTTTGGCATTATACAGGGCGATTTCTCTGATCTCTTTTGCAAGGCGGTCAATTTTATTAACCAGTCGGACCACGAAAAACAAAGCCACGGGTGCAGTAATAATACCAACCACGTTGCTTATCTCACTGACTATCGTTGTTTCTGTCATGCGAAAAACAGGCTTTTACCATTATTAGAATACTGATTTATAGACCCAGGAGAATCCTTTCCGCTATACAATGCCGATTTAAAATAGTCCGGATACTTCTCTTCTGTTGCCTTTCGATCCAGGTACAATTGAAGGGATTGTAATTCGCTGTCGCCATCTGTCTGGTTTGCCTGCTGCATGGAGAGGATTCGTTCACGATTTGCCGTTTGCTTGGTCATGATGTTGGTGAAGGTGCTTTCGGCATTGGAGAAAACACCCCAATCGAGAACATCAATTGAAATTTCGTCCAGGCTTCTTGCCATGGCCAAGTGTGCCAGTGCAGGCTTGATCAATTCCATCAGGGATTTATAATCTTCTGACAGATCAGAAGATCCCTGCAATGCGCTTTTAAGTTTGGCAAACAGGCCATCACTGAGTATGGGTCTGATATACTTGGTTTCAATGGACCGGATTACAGGGACCAGGGCAAGGAATACCCTTCTGGATCCACGGATATCAATGGTTTTGGAGAATTCAGCTGCATTGCGGATAAACAAGCTGGGATCAGAAGGCTTGAAGGAAGTAAACGTGGTTTTATTGGTTTCAAGGAATTCAAGAAGATCATCCAGAGCGGCATTGGCGCGCGACATAAGGTTTTGCTTTGAATTCATCACCTTATACTGCGGTGCCGGCGTATTGGTCGGCGAAGAAGAAATCTGAACACCCTGACCGGACAAACTCACCCCGATTTCATCAATGGCAAGATATAATCCATACAGAACAAGCGGTTTGCGTGTCAGGTCAAGCGCCTGTTTCCACAAATCTTCCGTGGAATCAAGTTTTGTAGCCAGCACTGAAAGGAATTCTTTTCCGATTGCCGGCCTGATGAATAGCACATCACTATCTGTAAGATAGGGTTTGATCAGATCCAATGCTACTGAAGCATTGAGGATCGAACTATAGGCTTTAACCTGGTCAATGGTCTGAATCAGTTTCATCATGCTTGGTTTTGATCGATTCGTTTTGTGGTTTTTGTGGGATGCTGGTCCTGGGTTTGGGATGTATCCACTGTTACATAATCAAACTTGATCAGCGGATCCCACTTATTGAAATCACGGATGAAATAGAGGGGTTCCAATGAAATCTGGCGATAAACGCCCATTTCAGCGTTGAGCATCCAAAAGGCTTCACGCTTATCGCTTCCGCTTCCTGCACCCAGGGCACCGCCCGGGATCCCGGCCCCTATCAGGCAGGGGTCCACTCCTATTGCAAAGAGAATTTCGGAGTTTGCAGCCTGGCTATCCGGTAAATAAGCATCGTCCTTGAGCTTATTGTCAATCACATTAATCTTCCAACCGGAGACATATTCATTTTTGAACTTGTTATAAAAAGTGAAGGTTGCGAACGATTTACCGCTGTTCTCCACATCACTTAGGAAGGCATCCATCTCCTCGAGTAACTGTTTCTTTTTAGCTTCTCGATGCTCCTTGGTAAAATCCGGTGATGGATAGCGCTGGATGAAATAATCATCAGGCACCTCAATATGGTACTTGATGACCATTTGGTTGGCCATGATAGCCTGCTTGAGTTTAGGTACCTTATTGGCGATATCCATCCAACCGCCTGAGCGGATCCCGTTCCATACGGCAAGGTGGTAATACGATTTATTGAATGACCGGTAAAAGACCGGATAGGCAAAATTCGGGTCCTTATATTTGGTTCCATCATAGGCCGCTGGATCGAACATCGGGATTTCTGCCAGAATCCCGGGATTCTTTGAAGGGTTTAATTCCCACTGAGCCGAATAATACAACTTCTGAATACGAAACGACGGTTCTACCATCCTCCCCAGTCGGCAGTAGGCCGGGTCTTTGATAAACACCTTATTAATAGTGTCTTTGCCTTTATTGAGGATGAACTCAATCCATCCGTTTGCAAAGGTTTCGAGGCTTCCGATAAGGTCAATCCATTGAAGATTCAGCCGGTTTATCCGGAAGAATTCAACCACGTCGGGATCTTCCACCGGAATCCGATCCGGGATACCGGTAGTCAGATTAAGTTGTTCACGATAAGCAATGATCCCTCGGCCAAAGTGGACTGTTTTGCGTTTATCCAGGGCACGAAGGGCTATGGAATTGAGTTCAAGGTCCTTCAAAACATTCTGAGGGAACAGATTATCATCCCCCCAAGGTGAATAATCCGTTGAAGCATAATCCTGAGGAACGACGACCTGGGTCGTTACTGCATCACCATTTGCTTTATTGGTCACAATAGCCTTACTTCCAGGCATAAATGCAACCTCATTTTGCATGATAATCCCTTGTTTCATCAATAACAGACTTTCTGGTTATTAAACTCAATGATCAACCGGATATGAACTTTTCGAATTTTCCCGTTTTCAAGTAAAATATTTCGAGTGGCATTGATCCAATGGTGAGGATCTTTCTTAATTCTCGAATCGGATGATAAATTCTTTGTACGAAGGTCAAATACCGGACTACCCTGTTTATTCAAACCAACACACTTTCGGCCATTAATAATCTCCAGGATATCACCCCCTGTGCCACGTGTGCGGTCTGCCTTGACAAACTTCATTTGAAAAAGAGATGGTTTGCCATCATCCCCGATTTGATCCATCTGATCCAACACACCTGAAAGCCGGATATACCCTTTAATCATGCCGCTATATTAATGGCATGAAGAAAAAAAATAAAGGACATGAAAAGAAGCCTAATTTATTCCCTAAGACGCTAAATATTAAAAAACCATTTGCGTTTGATTTTTTGATATTCCGAAAGGCCCGGTTCAAAAATTACGTTATTAGGTCTATGAAATGTAAAAAGATTTTACATTTTTTAAATGATGTTTACATGGAACATATTGAACAGTCTAATCCATATTATTTTGCAGGAGTATGGGATTCTATTCCATCTCTGTATTCCACTTACTGGCCATTTTTCCTTGATTTGCATCCCCTTTGGTTGTGGGAACGCACTTGTGAACATATTTTTATCAATTCAAATAATGGATCTTATTGAATTTTGGTAAAACTGAGCTACCTAAAAATACCATAATTTATTAAACCATGTTTAATTGCCTATTATTTACGTAATGTGCTCACCAAACTTTAATATCCAGAATACTATAAGCTATCCCCTGTTAATCATCACCTTTATTATGTAATTATGTTTTCAAGAGGAGATCAAAATGACAGTTCAGGTGGTAAACCAACAAATAAATAATTTAGTAAAAAAGACCATCCTTACAAATTATTTCCCTTGACATAACTGAAAAAAAGAATTAATTTTACAGTGAGATATAAAATATTTCTTTTTGTAAAACTACAATTGATTATCAAAATTGATAAGAAATTATATCATAGTAAAATATTGTTATTATGAACAGATATATCGTTTTCCTATTTATTCTTCTTTCCCTCTTCTCCTGTAAAAAGAAAGAACAACCTCAACAGAACCCATGTGACACTGCTCCTTCAAATTGTAGTCACGTGGAGATTGCAAATGCAATGTATGGTTTTTTCTTCCTCCCAAACTCTTATTGGATTTATAAAAACGATTCACTCAATATCTATGATAGTGTGGTTTTGCAGTCAGTTCAAACTGGTTGTGAGGTTCAACCCTGGTATCTTAGTTATTGTTATACAGTTGATTATTTTATCATGAATTATAGAAGTTTTCTTTCGGGAAATCTGTATTATGATTGCATTGAAGGAAGTATATTAATGAGAAATTTTCATCCATGGGATGCACACTGGTATTACGGATGGATGCTATTTAACTCAGAAGGTGGTCCAATAATAGATTCTTTACGTGTAGGTAATTTGACGTTTTATAATTTAGAAATTTCTAAAGACAGCACTTATTGTGCAAAAAACATTGGAATTGTTAAAAGAGGAATTGGAACAGGCAAATTCTATCTGGTAAGATGGAAGATTTACAGATAATACATTCTCTGGCACCCCAATATTTTGGCAGATAATTATATTCTTATGCGATGCTATTCATCGGTTACCACCCACAAGGATTAGGCTGAGGAGGCATCGTCAGGGTTTCATTAGTGACTGGTGAATTACCGCAATCATTGTATTCTCTATAAGAAAAGGAAACCTGCGTATCCGGGTTAAAAAATCCAAAACACCAGTAATTCATTCCGGAAATAGTTTTAAGAACACAAGGATTCCATGAATTCCCGCCATCAAGGCTATAGTCACTCCCTTGAGTACTTTGTTTTGCAGGGTTAGTAATCTCAAAATAACAGGTATATGAGATTCGGTGAGCCAAAAAAGATCCACCGGATTCTGGTGATCCAACTAATATGTTAATTAATGAATTTTCTGTATATCCCCACGGGTAAGTAACATGTAACCAAACAGGATAAACTTTACTCGAAACTATTTGGGTATTATTTGGATTTAACCAATATTTGAACTTATCGGGTGTTTGTGGATTTTCATATGGCAGGCAGGACTGTGAGAAGATAAATACAGGAGGATCTTGTGAAGTAGGGTATCCCGGAGAAGACCAACTGTACACCGCTTCGGGGTAATAATGAGCGCTGATAATTCTGTTGGAAGTTTCAGATGTATTTGCCGTTTGACAAATGTATGGCTGATTGATATAAACGATTGTATCAAAGTTTGGGTCTGTACTTTCAGATTTTGTATGATAAAAAGTACGAATTGGACAAGCATTATAACCAGCCTTCTTATATATTCTTATATAGTCGATCTTCATCAACCCTGGGTCTTCCATATTTGCCCAAGATTCTCCTGCCGTATTGAATCTTGGACTAAAGGGCCAAATTGGCGGTGGATAGTCATGACCAGTAGTATGCATTAGCATAGTATATACTGGAACATTATTAACATACCAGACTATTGTATCTTTATTCCATTTAACTCCGAAGGTAGTCCAATTGTTACTCAGACTATAATCTTGGTTTATTGTAATATCATGTAAAAAAACATCAAATGTTAACAAATGGCTATACGGAGGATCACATTGAAGATCCTGGTAAATATAGGTTCCCTTAAAAAGGTTATCCACGGCCAGTTCCGGGTGTTGTTCAAAAATATCTATCTCATTCCAAGTATCAGAACCATACAGAGCCTTTGACTCATAAGTATTGTTAGACCAAAGCCACATTGATGATCCTTGCCCAATCTTATTAAACAATTTGACTCTCGCTTCCATATAACCTTCATCATAAAAATAATAATTGCCAAATAAATTATTCGTGGGGTATGGATCTTCTGAACAAACCCTGAAAGTTTTTATTCCTCCAAATGAATATGGCCGTAGGTTTTCGGGATGTTGATACTTACAACCTACTTTGCATGACACCGAGGTATTTTCTATTACTGCATAACCATTACCCGGAGATACGAATTGATTGCCTTTTTCAGGGTTGATTGGGAATTGCCTTTCGGACACATTATCTGGATTCGGACAAAAATCCCCACGATATTCACAATCATCTCCCATCTTATCAATATCCCATTTAGTATACGAAATAGGACTTGAAAATTCTTCATCAAATATTAAATTCCAACCTAGTTTTTGAACAGGGTTCTGAACAGTCATTTCTGGGACATTTACATATACTGGACCCCATTCATCCCAGCAATCTTTAACCTTTTGAGCCTTTATTTCGGGTAGGAGCAATACGAAAATAATCAACATGAAGCTTGATTTAGAGAAAGAAGAAATAGTTATCTGATTTTTTAGAAAAAACATTGTTCTCATAATAATTCTCTTTAGTTAAACAATTAAACTCAAATAAATCAGAATTATCCCTAGTGCAGAGTCCTGGACCCAAGTTCCACCCCAGGAGCGGGAAATTTACCCTGAGAATTTAAAATAAAAATTTCCCATTTAATGTTTTTATGGGTAATATAATTATTATGTATGTTTGATATAATAGTTCTTAACGATTTATAATAAATTTAGAAGAAGTTAATAATGCATTATTTTGAAAAACTTTAATGGTATATATCCCATTTGACAATTGGCTAACATCGACATTAATTGTTTGAGCATTTTCACTTTTCTTTGAAATAACTTCTTGACCAATAATATTAATTATGGAAATGAAATAGTCGCCATTAACCTTAAAATTAATTGAAATTTTATCTTTTGCGGGAGAAGGAAAAATATTTATATCTTTTAACAAACTTTTTTCCTTGATTGATACAGGTGGATTATAGTAACAATTATAGTTGTATATGTAATTTGAAAAATAAGACCCAGGATATGGTATAATAAGTGGTTGTGTAACAATTAATCCTGAAGAAAGATCGGCGCCCTTGAAAGTACTATCAGCTGCAGCAAAATAATAAATTCCTTGAAAAGGATCAATAGCTGCTGGATCATTAAAAATTGAGTTGGCAATGAAATTTGGAGAAATAGTTGTAACAATCCCAGTATGTGGATCTATTTTTGCTAGTTTTCTGCCATCATTCATATTACCAACCAAACCATATATAATTGAATCCTTGCAATTAAAAACAAGTGGCCCAAATTTATAAGACGAAGTAATTCCAATGGGCTCATCAGATATAACTCCTCCGGTATTTAAACCAACCCCGATTAAGTGCACTGACGTACTTGAATTTGTTTCAAAATAATATATTCCATTGAATGGATCAATCGTTGCCCAGGTGAGGCTATTGTAACTTGATGCAACAGAATTGGCTGAAATAGTACTTACTAATCCTGTATAAGGGTTAATTCGTGACAACTTCACTGATTGTCCGGTTATATCAATAGATAGTCCATACAAGCTTGTGTCCCAACAATTATAAGATATTCCTTTGAAAAGTCCACCCGATGAAGTTATAATTTGCTTAGAATTAATAAGTTGACCATTAATGAGGTTAAATGATAATAATATTGAATCAGGCGTAAAATAAAAAATATGATGTATGGGGTCTATCGTTTGACCCAGCGATCCATTATTATAATTTGCCATAGTCGCTGAAATATTTGTGACGACTCCTGACTGGGGATTTATTTTTGCCATGTAAATCCCGGAGCCTGAATAAAAAGCGGTAATTCCATAAATTAATGAATCAATTTGTGATTTTGCATTTAAACAAAATATAGAAATAATGCAAGTAAAAAGAATCTTTTTCATTATGGTAATATTTAAATAAATTTGTTACACTTTGATTATATGGAAGCAATATGTAAAGATAATATATTAAATCCCACTTGTCAATAGCGAATTCGAAAAAAATCCGATTTCCCGGAATCATTTTTAAAAATATACGGTTAAATATCTATGTATCAGGCGTAATTTTGAAAGGTCACCAAAATCTGGAAAACCTGAGAATAATTCTTATTAACACTTTGATCAGTGTAATTGTGAAGAAATTGATCAAAGCTACCAAGTACAGGTGCTGCAATTAGACAACCATGAACCATAACCCTGGATAGATGGATCTATTGTTTATCCGAATGCGGGTAGTGCCCTGATGTATATTCAAAAACTATTGTGAAATTCTATCATCCCCATGCACTAGTGTTGCGATGTTGTAGACTTAATATTCTTGTAACCTTCAATTGACGTGCATTTTCAGTGATGAAAGATAAACAACGATTTGAAATGATTTTGGTTCTTTTTCGATTGCAAGTAATTGACATTCAACATTCATTTTACTGAGCTTTTAGAAGACGCAATGTTAGTGATCTGCATTTATAATATTCATGGAGTAGAAATATAATAAAAATGAATCTGCTCTCAAATAAACTCCGAATTGGATATTTATCCATCTATGTGTAAACTTAAGCGGTTGTATTGTAGATTTGCAAGGAAACAGGTTGAGTGCAGGTATCCCACACATTGAAAATATTATCTATCCCTGTCCGGATGAAATAAGGAAGATTTCATTAAGTCCAAGCAATACCGGGTGACATTCCGAGAGATTTCCTTATCGGATCGCTGGACACAGGAAGAAGTAAAGTGGATTTTTAATCAAACTTTCTGTAGGTATTCAGTAATGTAATTCGGTCAGCACCTGTTTCACATTTTATTTTCAGGTATTACATTAATGCCATTTTATTACATTTCCTCATAATTGATCAAAAATGTATCGCTTTATAATGTGTTCTACGATCATAAAAAAACGTTCCGTCTCTCGACGGAACGCTCGATTCTTCGAAATAATGCCGAAGATCAAAAAGTGATCTTGTTTTCGACATCGGCAATGCTTGCATCGAAGGAAGTCTTAAGAAAATCAATGACTTTCTTGATACCAGGGGTAAAACTGGTGGTAAAGACATTTCCGTCTGAATCATTCAGCCGCATGGTGCAGTTGAAGTCATTGGAAGAGACCTGGAAACGTTCCAGTTCGCTTCGGGTCTGGACCAGCTTGGCTCTTTTTTCAACGACAAGCTGAAGGTTTTCGACCTTGAGGATCTTCTCGATCAAGGTCATTTCTTTCTTAGGCTCAGGGGTCGGAATGACCGGCTTTTCCGGCTCAATCTTTATCAGAGCTTTCTTCTCTTCGGTTTTGGTGGATTCAGGACTGAGGACCGTTTTTACAATTGTAAGGCCTGCGAGGTCATCAGTAGTTGGTTTTCCGTTGCCTGGTTTCAGTGTGGTAGCTGATAATTTTGTCATTTTATTACGCTCTTGCCCTAGAGACTTTTTTTGGCATCTGGCTCGCCATGATTAATAAAAATTTATGCCACCGGGAACAAACGGAATGAAAATTTTAAGCAAGAGTTCAGGTCTGATTTTCCTTCAAAATCTGAATGAACCCAGCGGGTGACGGTGCCTGCAGG
>Ga0208103_1000511_pt1 | contig 12465 bp, 10 predicted proteins | sample CryBogmetaGMA75M_FD_184550 | JGI IMG/M metagenome (GOLD analysis project Ga0208103, IMG submission 184550) | Freshwater microbial communities from Crystal Bog, Wisconsin, USA - MA7.5M (SPAdes) | ecosystem: Environmental > Aquatic > Freshwater > Lake | place: Crystal Bog, Wisconsin, USA... | reverse complement strand
TCAATTTGCTCCGGCGGACACCGGATAATCCCTCCGGCGAAGGGTGGTCAATTTACATCGGCGGCAACTGGTCAATTAGACTGGTTTTTCCACAATTTTCACAAACAAACTTTTTTAAAGTTGCCATAATTATTTTGTTTATTACCAAAATTACCTCTTTTGCTATCCAAAAACATTTTCCAAACATTTTTTTAATCCTATCATAATTAAGCAGAGTGTAACAAAATGCCCAGTTTCCCAAGGCTTGCCAAGACATCCATCCAGGTTCAGAAAACTTCAACCTTTAAAGCGTTAAAGTTCTCCATGCCCCACCGGTATATTCTTTAATCCATGAAACGCATTGTCATGATTCACTTACCTAAATTTGAACGGCCCTGAATTATGCATATCGAATATAAAGATATCCTTCAATATCCCACAAAGTTTAATAAGGCTGACGGCTTCAACCCCCGAACGGCCTTTTTTATCGGTAAACACCTCCTCCTCGTCTATTTTCTTCCTTCTGGTTTCCCTTCTCATAATATTTCTCAATATATTTACATCCGGACTTGGGATAGGAAGTTCAGATTGCCTTCCCATTAAATTTTTACCAATTAACCAATTTTAGCAGTATGAAAAAAACATTATCAAAACTGGTGCTGATCCTGGCGCTGGTACTGGCCTGGACATCACTTGTCCTCGCGCAGAATTATAACCTTAAAGACATGCCACCCCTTGATCCGAAAATCAGGGCGGGTGTTCTTTCAAACGGTATGCATTATTACATCCGGGCAAACAACCTGCCCGAGAAACGCGGTGAATTCTATATCGCCAATAATATTGGTGCCATTCAGGAAAATAACGACCAGAACGGCCTGGCTCATTTCACAGAACATATGTCGTTTAACGGCACCATCCATTTCCCGAAAAAGGGTATACTGGATTACCTGGCAACGATTGGCGTAAAGTTCGGAACCAACGTCAATGCTTCAACAGGATTGGAGCAAACTGTGTTTAATCTTTCAAATGTGCCAATAACGCGTGAAGGGATCACCGACTCCTGCCTGATGATACTGCGAGACTGGGCTCATTATGTGGCATTCGAGGATACCGAGATCGACCTGGAAAGAGGAGTTATTCTTGAAGAATGGAGAATGTACGGAACCGCTTCGGAAAGGATGAGCAACAAGCTGGCGCCTGTAATATATAAAGGTTCGAAGTATGCCATCAGGAATGTGATCGGGGACACAGCAGTGATCAAACATTTTAAATATCAAACGATCAAAGATTTTTACAACACCTGGTACCGCACTGACCTTCAGGCTATTATTATCGTGGGAGACTTCGATGTCAATGCCCTGGAAACAAAGATCAAGGCTATGTTTAGTGAAATCCCGAAAGTAAACAATCCAAAACTGAAGGAACTGTTCCCTCTTGCCGACAACAAGGAACCGCTGATTGGCACGGCAACGGACAAGGAAGCTACGAACACCATGGTGACCCTGACATACAAGCATGATGCCATACCTGATGCCGACAAGAACCTGGGTTATATGAGGACCCAGCTGGTCAGGTCCTTTGTGAACGTAATGCTGAGCATGCGACTGATGGAACTTGCCCGTAACGAAAATCCGCCTTTTATGTTTGCAAGAGGTAATTACGGCCGTTACACTGCAACGAAAGATGCTTTCAATTGCATGGCACAGGCTTCCGACAATAATTCCCTTAAAGCGCTTGCTGCTCTTGTCACGGAAGTGCAGCGGATGAAACTTTATGGTTTTAATCCCGGAGAATATGAGCGCGCTAAAGCCGAATTCATGCGCAGCCTCGATTCGCGTTATATGGACCGCGATAAACGCAAGAACCGCGAACTGGTCCGCCCGATTACAAGTAACTTCCTGACGAATTCACCCAACCCCGGAATCGACTATGAGTATGCTTTTGACAAAGCCGAGATCCCGGGTATCAGCCTTGAAGAGATCAATGCAGTCGCAAAAGGTTTTATTACGGACAATAATATGATCGTTACGATTACGGGGCCGGAAAAGGCAGGTTTGATCCTCCCGTCTGTTGCAGAGATTGAGTCAACACTGACAACCGCTTTAGCAGCCAAAATAAGTCCTTACATTGATAATGTGGCAGGTAAAAAACTGATTGAGAAGGAACCGGTTCCCGGGAAAATCACTTCCACTGCTGCCAATGCCGTTTTCGGGACTACCGAATGGACCCTTTCAAACGGCATGAAGATTATTTTCAAGCCAACTGATATTAAAGAAGATGAATTAACCGTCAGCGGCTGGGCCGACGGAGGAGCTTCAGCATTGAAAGATGAAGAGCTGGTTGCCGGCGATTTTCTTGGCGATGCACTCTCATCAATGGGGCTTGGAGCTTTTTCACGGAATGATCTCACAAAGCTGCTGGCCGGTAAGCGTGCAAATGTTTCTATGATGATTTCTGACGACCAGGATTTAGTCTCTGCACGCACATCTCCGAAAGACCTTGAAACCGCTTTGCAGCTTATTTACCTTAGTTTTACGAGTCCCCGCTGGAATGAAACCGATTATAAAACCTGGCTGGATAAAACGAAAGCTGCCCTGATCAATGCAGATGCAGAACCCCGTAAAGCGTTTACCGATACCATTGAAGTTATGACTACAAGCCATAACAAACGGACCCAGCCCACGACATACAAATCCCTGGACAAGATATCGTTTGACCTTCTGCAGAAAGTATTTAAGCAAAGGTTCTCCGATCCAGGCAATTTCACGCTCCTGTTCACCGGCAAAATAAGCCCCGATGCTGTAAAACCCTTATTCGAAAAATACCTGGCTTCCCTGCCGACGGTTTCACAGAAGGACTTATATATCGACCGTGGGATCAGGCCTCCCAAGGGTCATGCATCCCGTGATTTCCGGAGGCAAACGACAACCCCGAGGACATCAATCTATGTCAATTTCAATGGAAAATGCGATTATACTGCCGATAACCGCCTGCTCGGGGCAGCCATGCGCCATGTCCTGGAACTAAGTTATATTGAAAGGATACGTGAAGACGAAGGCGGGGCATACAGTGTCCGCGTTTCGTTCAGCACTCAGAAACTGCCGGTCCCCTCGTTCAGCTTCATCGTAACTTTTGAAACAGATCCCCTGAAAGCCGATAAGCTTGTGGGTATCGTCCGCAGTGAAGTCCAGAAATTCATTAAGACCGGACCGCTAGTTGCTGACCTTCAGAAATTCAAGGAATATGCATTAAAACAGAGGCCGGAGGATATGAAGGAAAATTCGTGGTGGAATTCGATTATACAGGAATATTATCAGAATAAACTCGATTACCTCACCGGTTTTGAATCGAAGGTGAAAGCTTTGGATTGCAAAGCGGTTCAGGATTTTGCTAAAAAAGCCCTCGGCCAGGATAATGTGGTTGAGGTGATCATGAGGCCGTGACCCATGAAGATCAAAGTACTCGGAGCCGGTGGCGGTGAAGTCACCGGCTCTGCTTATCTTGTGGAGACTGAAACAGCCAGAGTGCTGGTCGATTGCGGAATTTTCCAGGGCGGGAAAAAAGCCGAGGCTTTGAACCGCTTTGATCTTAAGGATGTCACCTCACTGGATGCAGTTCTCGTCACCCATGCCCACCTGGATCATACCGGCCGGCTTCCATTGCTCAGCAAGATGGGAGTGCCGGCACCCGTGTTCTGTACCCAGGCAACGATGGAACTGACTTCTCTCATCCTGAGGGATTCGGCCCATGTGCAGGAACAGGAGACGATGCGGATGAACAGGAAAAGGCAAAGGGCCGGCCTGAAACCGGTCAAACCCTTCGTATCTCATGAAGACACGGAAGACATTATAAGCAGGTTAATTGCCTTGCCTTACGACAAAGACCTGCCGGTTGCGACCGGTATCAAAGCCAGCTTCGCTGAAGCAGGGCATATGCTCGGATCTTCGTGCATCCAGTTAAATATCCAGGAAAACGGAAAAGTAAGAAAGCTTGTATTTTCAGGGGATCTGGGTCCAAAAGGCGCTCCCATCCTGAAAGATTTTGAGGAACTTCATATAGCCGATGCTGTTTTCATGGAAACGACGTACGGGGACAGGGACCATAAACCTCTTGATGAAACCATCCGTGAGTTTGTTTCTGTTGTGAAGACCGCAGTGGAGAACAAGGGAAAGATACTGATCCCGACGTTTACTGTTGGAAGGGCACAGCTGATGATATCCATCCTGGCATCGATGTTCAGGGCAAAAGACATACCTCCTTTTCCAATATTCCTCGACAGCCCGATGGCTATTGACGCTTCCAGGATCTATATGAAACATAAGGAGCTCTTTGACGAAGAACTGACCGAGTTTATAAGGGAGAGGCCGATGGCAGAAGATCTTAAAACCCTGAAGATGTGCCCCACTGCCGAGGATTCCATCGCCATCAATGACATACCTGGTCCTATGATGGTCCTTGCAGGTGCGGGGATGTGCAATGCAGGCCGTATTCTTCACCATCTCAAATATAATCTGTGGAAACCTGAAACCCATGTGATCATAGTAGGTTACCAGGGCTATGGCACCCTCGGCAGAAGGCTGGTCGACGGGGCTGAACAGGTCAGGATTTTCGGTGAGGATGTTGCCGTTAAGGCAACCATCCATACTCTCGGTGGGTTCAGCGCTCATGCCGGGCAGAAAGACCTGCTCAACTGGTTCTCACATCTTGCTCCCGCAAAACCAAAATTATTTTTAATACACGGTGAAAACGGCCCAAGGTCCGCCCTGGGAAATAAAATCAAAGAAATATACGGAACCGTGGCGAATTATCCTGAACTGAACGAAGAGATTATTTTCTGATGAGACAGGGAATCCGGCGCTGATTCAGAATCAGGTTAATATACAAATCATTGCATTATCTTTGTTTGACAATCCCCAATTCCAATCAATTATGAATGATTCAATAAGAAGGACCAAAATTGTTGCTACAATAGGGCCCGCCAGTTGTGAGCCTGAGATGATCCGCAACCTGATCAGGGCGGGGATGAATGTCGCCCGTCTGAATTTCTCTCACGGCAGCTATGATGATCACGCAAAAGTTATTAACTATCTAAGGGATATATCAGATGAAATGGATACCCCGGTTACTCTTCTTCAGGACCTTCAAGGGCCAAAAATCAGGGTAGGGAAACTTAAGGGAGACCAGATCGAACTTAAAAAGGGTGAGATTTTCAATATCATCCCGTTGGAAGACTATGCCGGCGAGCCGGGTGTTATTCCGATCGACTATCCTCATGCTGCAGAAGAAGCCGCAGCAGGTATGAATATCCTGCTTGACGATGGCCTCCTCTCCCTTACAGTTACGGGGATTAAAGGGAATGCCCTGGTCTGCAGGGTTGAAGACGGGGGAATTCTGAAAAACAGGAAAGGGGTTAACTTTCCCAATCTGACGCTGAAACTTCCCTCACTGACCGATAAAGACAAGCAGGATCTTATATTCGGGCTGGAACATGGAGTTGATTGGGTATCGCTGAGCTTTGTGCGGTCTGCGGATGACATTATTGAACTCCGTGATTTCATTACGAAAGCCGGATACCGGAAACCTCTGATTGCGAAGATCGAAAAACCTCAGGCAATTGAACATCTTGACCAGATCATAGAGGCCGCCGACGGGGTGATGGTTGCCAGGGGGGATCTGGGAGTTGAAATGAATCCTGAGAAAGTTCCCCTGCTTCAGAAACACATCATTGAACAATGCAACCGTATGAGCAAACCGGTGATCACCGCAACCCAGATGCTTGAGTCGATGATCCATGAGCCCAGGCCTACAAGGGCGGAAGCAAATGATGTTGCAAACGCGATCATCGACGGCACAGACTGCACGATGCTTTCAGGCGAGTCGGCTGTTGGTGAATACCCGGTCAAAGCAGTTGAAATGATGGACCGTATCGCCGTCGAGGTGGAATCAAAAATAGAATTCAGGACTTACCCTTCTGTTGAACATTCTGAAATAGGAGCAATCTGCGAAGCAGTCAACCGTATTGAAAAAGTTGTTAAAGTCTGTGCAATTGCAGTTCTTACTTCAAGCGGAAGAAGCGCTAAATTCATTGCCGCCGGGCGTCCCAAGGCGCCGATTTATGCACTTACTGACGAACCGGTAGTGTATCACGGGCTGAACCTGCTATGGGGGATACATCCGATCCTCATCAGGCAGAAATGCAAGTCGTTTGATGAAATGATCAGCCTTGCTGAAACGAATATTAAGGAACACCAGACTACCCTGCCCGGCGAAAAGATCATCGTGATAGCAGGCATTCCACCTAATATCCCCGGGGGAACAAATTGCTTAAAGATACATACGATTTAAACTACCTCAGCAAATAGGTCAATCCCACATTGAAGTTAAGTCCCTGCATTGTGCTGTAGGAATCAACATCAGTAAAAGTGAATGAATTGGTATTGAACCAGTACTGGGCGCTGACATTGGCTCCCCAATGTGAATACTTACCGAATTTTATAAGTACACCTAGCTCAGGCGACATCGTAAATCCCCATTGGGTGTTATAAATATCATACTCCTGTACCATAATATGCTCCTCCATATAATCCCCGCCAAATGACAGGCCAACATAAGGATCAGCTATGGCTGAAGGCATGAAGTAATAATAAGCTCCGACCTTCCATGGAACCACGAAAGAATATGTATAAAAGATACCGGTAACAGCTAAGCCATCACCGCCATAATAAGTATTTCTCGGGTACTTTTTATAATAATTATTCCAGCCGAATTCAAAGCCGACGGCAAGGCCTTTCTTCAGGAAATACCGGCCTGTGAAATTCCCTCCGGCAGGGCTTACCGTATTAATGAAGTTATTGAAACTGCCCAGCGGAACGCCGAGAGTCCATGAGAGAGTGTATAATGAAGTCGGGTTGTAACCCGAGGCTGCTTTTTCCTGGGCCTGGACTGTAACAGTCAGGAGCAGGGCAGCTATGATTGATAAAAATATTTTTTTCATTTTCAGTTCATTATAAATGAATATACTTTTTTGCTGTTTCTTACGGATTGCATGACCTTAATTTGCCCTGATCTGCGGGGTTTGGGCAAAACACTGGTCAACATTATCAAGTACGTCCTGTAGTGTGTGGTAACCGGTCATCAGGCCACGTATTAAGGCAATCCATTCTATATATAGCTTATTGTTGTGAGCCGGGGCATTTTTCAGGTCTACCATGTCGATAATAACAGTACCTGTGCTGTATGTACTTACTGCAGGAGGATAATACGGATACCAGTAATTATAGGAAGGATATCCCCAATAGGCCGGATTGTAATATCCGTTATCCCAATACCATCCGGGGTAATAATAAGTCACGTTTGTAATCTTTACGACTCCCACATTGATCCCAAGGTCAGGCTTGGCTGTTCGGTTAACTTTTTGGTAGCCTCTTGCCTGCATGTTCCCAATGATCTGGTTGAGCAAGGCCTGTGCCTGAGCATCCAGTATTTTAGAACTGTCCCTGTCACTGATGACTGATACAGAATCTACGATCGAGAATGTTTTATACTGCGTGAAATTGGTACCGACATCATATTTCGTGATGACGACGAGATCCTCAGCAAGCCGTGAATCCATGCCGGGATAGGTGGCACAGGAAATCATAAACATGACTGCCGCCACCATTGCCAGTAATTTGATCTTTTTTTTCATATAATCTGTCTTTATGTTGATAAATGTTTGCAGAATGTCTTGTTCTTTATTGAGAAACGAGAAGAGTATTGTTAAATCATTTTATAAATCTGAAAAAAATGAAAACCCCAGGATTCCAGTCCGACATATAGCCCGCTTACGGCTATATCATCTCCGTTGCGGATAAAATGGTCCTGGGTGAACAGGTCAACAAGCCGCCATGAATATCCTGAAAGCTCACATCCGGGAAGATAAACAAATCCCTGAGAAGGTTTTGGAAAATAATTTACTGCAACGAGGCATACCCTGTTTTCATATTTCCAGTACCACGCCAGGATATGCCTGCAGCTTTGGTTATCACCCCATCCGCTTACGGGACAGAGGAACCATTCACCCTTGTGTAATTCCGCTGTTGCAGCGATCTCCAGAAGAGTCTCATAGAAATTTTTAATATAGGTGTTGGGTGTTTCGGGCGGTCTTCTCTTTAGAAAAACCGGCAGGCGAACTATCCTGCCTTCCAGCTGACCTTCATGGATCAGTTTTGCCCCGGGGAGGGTCAGGCTTATCAGAGCGGCAGCTTTTTCTTTTTCAATATTGAAGGCCGAAACAGCTCTTTCCTCATCATGATTCTCAATAAACCTCAGCAGCTTTGACTGGTAGCTGATGTCGGCTTCAAGATGATGACGGATGGCATCTGCATCTTCTCCTTTTAACCTGTCATAAAGCCGTTTATCATAACAATAATCAAACCCGTTTTGCTGGAGGATATATTCCATATCCCAATAAACTTCAGCAATAAACGTGAAATCAGGAAACTCTTTTTTGACTTCGCCAATAATAAGCTTCCAGTATTCTTCATCAGGGACATCACCCGCCAGCGAGCCCCAGGTATGAAGAAATACATCGTTCATTAAAAGCATCGCCATATCGCAGCGAACGCCGTCACACATACCTGCTATTTCTTTTAAGGTACGTATCGCCTGAAGCCTCAACTGAGGACTAAATGCATTCACCTGGACCACATCCTCCCAGGGGGGATAATACGGGTCGGTGCCACAGGCAAAAATACCAGGTTGAAGGCGTTTAAAAGTTACAGGGTCCCTGGCCAGGTCATCCTGCGACCCATGTATGAACAATTCAGGGTTCTGGTACACCCAGGGATGATCAAAAGCCAGATGATTAGGTACAAAATCAAGAATGAGGGAAATGTTTCTTTCCAGGAGTTTTTTACGCGCAATGGCCAGGCCGTCGTTTCCTCCCAGATTCTGGTTGACTGTATAGTTTTTAACGCAATAGGGAGAGCCCGTGTTATCATCTTCCGTAAAATCACTAAGGGCTCTTTTAAAATTTGAAAGGTTCCCGGGATCGGCATTTGAAATTTTTATGCATTCAGGGCTTCTTTCCCAGACTCCCATTAACCATACGGCCTCAATTTTGAGCCGGATAAGCTCATCCCATTTATAATCAGGTACATTTGAAAGAGTAATTTCGGTCTGGCACTCCCTGCTTATTTCTCCTAGCCATACCAGAGTGTTAATCTCATAAATGACCGGATTTGACGCAATCGCTTTCAATTGTCAACTGTATTGTCTGAACGTAAATATAAGACAATTTCCCTGAAAAAGGGTTGCAGCCAATAAAAAAATTGAGGACTACATGTGCAGAATCTGTTTCAGCAGCTTATAACCGCTGGTACTTGCCCTCAGGCTGGCTCCGTTCTTCAGCAGTACAGAATAACTTTCCTTGTCATACAGCTCAATCCTTTCAATAACTTCTGCATTAACGATATATGAACGGTGTATCCGTATAAATTTTTCAGGATCAAGGTGGGATTCAAAATACTTCATTGTCTTTTCCTTGAGATAATTGCCGTCTTTTACGTGAATCATAACATAATCGCCTTCAGCTTCAAGATAAATGATCTCATTCACTCCGATCACATGCACTTTATGTCTTGTTTTTACTGCTATCCTTTGAAGCAATTCATCTTTGTCATCCGCAGATTGAATTATTTTTTGAATTTCCGGCTGCAGGGCAACACCGCCCTGGAGTTTGGAAATGGCTTTCCCGACAGCCTGCACAAATCTTTCCCTGGAATACGGTTTTAATATATAATCTGTGGCATTCATTTCAAACGCCTTTATCGCATACTGGTCGTAAGCTGTACTGAAAATAATGAGCGGGGGGTTTTCAATCAGCTCCAGCACTTCAAAGCCTGTAAGTTTCGGCATTTGGATATCGAGGAAAACCAGGTCAGGTTTCAAATCCTGAATGGCTTTTAATCCGGCAAACCCATCCGAACATTCGGTTATTATCTCTATGTCGGTAAGCTCTTTCAAAAAGGTTCTGATGATATCCCTGGCAGGCTTTTCATCATCAATGATAATGGCTTTGTATGTCATTGTTCGGGATTATTTTCAAATGGTTTGTTCGGTATCGTGAGTACAACCCGAAATACATTATTCAAAACAAAGGTTTTTAACAGAGAATCATTCCTGTACATCAGCTTTAATCTTTCCCTGATGTTTTTTAAACCAATACCGGCACCCTTCCTGGCCGGAGCCGATGGGTCGAAATCATTACTGATCCTGATCTCAAAGTAATCTGTAAAGGTTTTGCAGTCAGTTATGACTTTTACCGGTTCGGTACTTTCATAAACTCCGTGCTTGATGGCGTTCTCATATAACGGCTGAAGGATCATGACAGGGACGTTCCTTGTCGAAAATCCCGGTTCCATCGTAAATTCGAAAACAAGTTTATCCCCGAAACGGATCTTTTCGATCTCCAGGTACCTGTGAATATTCTGCATTTCCTTTTCCAGTGTGGTAAAGGTGTTGATGTTTGACGAAACACTGTATCTTAAAAATTCCGAAAGCTTTACCACCATTTCCTGGGCCTTGCCCGGATCAGTAATAGTTAATGAACTGATAGAGTTCAGGCTGTTAAAAAGGAAATGAGGATTTATCTGTGATTTGAGCATGTTCAACTCAGATTCTTTCAGGAGCTCATTCAGGCGGGTTTCCGCTTTGGCTTTATCCTGAAGGTCCCGGTACATAATTATCAGGTAATAGGCCAGCCCGATAAATGCGTACAGACTGATCCCGGCCACAAAGCGGTATGGGATTGACAGGCCCAGGAAATTTATGTAAACAAGGTTGTCCTTAAACAACAGGTTCAGGGCAGCATATCCGGTTCCGATCCAGAATACAAGCAGGAGTACCAAATATGTAAAATGATTGAAAATAAAAGTAAAGCCTGTAGTTTTCCCCGGCATCGAATACCTGATTGCATACCACATTGCAATCCCTATCACACATAGCACAGCATTGTAAATAAAGCTGTCGGCCAATGCAATGTTCAATGGAATACGAAACTGCAGGAATAAAATGGAAAAGTGGATCCCCGCCAGGAGGATCCACGTTCCAAAATACACGGATATGGACCTGAGATTTTGAAAGACCGGATGTATCATTCTATATCCCCAGGTTTTATTTTAATATGTTTTGATTTCCCCACCACCGAAAACTGAAGAAGCTTTGATAACCAGCACTCTGGAGGTGTCAAGAGGTTCTTTAACACAGAAACGCTTATCGGAGAATCCTCCGAACACACTGGTATTCTTCAGCTGGATTTTCCATTCGCAAGGCAGGATGATAGTAGCGCCGCCGAAAACAACGTTCACTTCGAGTTCATTTACACCTTCTCCCAGGCTGGCCTGTGTAAGGTCAAGCTTGATCCCGCCGAAAATAACATTCATCCTGCCCCCTTTAAAGTCTTTGTTGATAATCCTTTTTTCAGTGCCGCTGAAAATATGGTCTTCGTAAATAAAGCCCTGGTCATTGGCGGCTGCCATGTTCTCGGGAGAGTTTTTCATATGATGCTTCCAGTTACCGGGATGAGGAAATCTGCGAAAAAGAATGAGCACCCCGATGCAGATAAGAATAAGAGGCCAGAAAAGATGCGCAAAATTAATATCCAGGTCGAAGACCCTCGGGAAGAGGAAAAAACCTCCGATCAGAATCAGAATAATACCGGGGACCCTGTTTTCAGCTCCAATAAGACTTATCACGCCAATGGCGAGCAGCAACATGGGCCACGAAATTATAATATGCCTGAAATAGTCAGGGACAATTCCGGTATTGAAAAGCAATAAGGACATGCCTGCAAGGATCACAATAATTCCCAGAATTCCTTTTTTCCGGTGGCTATCGTAACGAAATTTATTTTCAGTATTTGGTTCCATGGTATTCGGGTTTAAAATTAGTGATTTTCTGGGAACAAAAGTATTCTAATATTCAGGCGGATTACAGAGTGAATCGTTAAACAGCAGAAAACTCCCGACGAATTGAGGGCAGGATACTTTTAATATTAAGATTTGTTCATAGCTTTGCGTTAGAATAGATTTTTGTGAAAATTGACTTTTATAAATACCATGGCAACGGGAATGATTTTGTCATTGTCGATAATCGTTTCGGCCGGATCCTTTTGAATCATTCTCAAATAGCCTTTCTTTGCGACAGGCATTTCGGCATAGGGGCCGACGGACTGATGCTGCTTGAAGCCCATAACACATTTGACTTCTCTCTGAAATACTATAATTCTGACGGAAATGAAAGTACTATGTGCGGCAATGGCGGCCGGTGCATGACAGCCTTTGCCAATGAACTGGGGATCATTGACAAACAGGCCAGGTTCATTGCTGTTGACGGTGAGCATGAAGCAGAGATACTGGCAAAAAACAGCAAACAATATATTGTTAAGCTTAAGATGAAAGACACCAGGCCCGGGCAAACATTTGAAGACGGCTATTTCATTGACAC
>Ga0208103_1000509_pt1 | contig 12485 bp, 8 predicted proteins | sample CryBogmetaGMA75M_FD_184550 | JGI IMG/M metagenome (GOLD analysis project Ga0208103, IMG submission 184550) | Freshwater microbial communities from Crystal Bog, Wisconsin, USA - MA7.5M (SPAdes) | ecosystem: Environmental > Aquatic > Freshwater > Lake | place: Crystal Bog, Wisconsin, USA... | reverse complement strand
ATTCGCACCAGGGGGCGAGTTTACCGCTTCCTTGTCCATTATCTTGTATATTTCAGAGGTTGATTTTCCCTGCATAAGCTCGGAGGGATACAGCATGCCCCTGAGCCAATCCAAAGCGGCACCCAGGGTTTCCTGCTTGCTGATCAAGAGGAATCTGCCCGGAATTCCCGATACGATTGCTCCAATGTAATGTTGCGTATCGACAGCAGTCCCGGGGTGGTGTGTGGCAACCCAACCGGCTGTGCCTATATTAACGTGCATGTGCCCCATCTCAATGGCGCCGGAGCCAATCGCCGATGCGAGGAGGTCGCCGGAACCTGTCACTACTGGAAGGCCCACCGGAACACCGGTTTTTGCAGAAAAATCCGCCGTGACATTGCCTGCGATTGCCGTTGATGCCCTTAGCTCAGGCATTTTGCGTGAATCGAGCCCGTACATTTTATGGATATCTTCCGACCAGACCCACTTCCCATGATCCTTATTCCGAGTATCCATGAGCCAGGTGACGTTTGCCATGTCGTATGAAGTTACATAATTACCGGTGGCAAGAAAAACTGCATAATCCTTTGCGTCCAGGAATTTATGGACTGAGTGATACAAGTCCGGTTTGTATTTTTTCATCCAGGCAAGCTTGCATACAGTATCCTTCCCGGTTCTTCCGGGTACGCCGCCGGTTATTCTCATGAATTTGAGAAGCTTCAAGATGGGGTAGCCCTCAATCTTGATAAGTCCCTTGAACATCTCTTCCTGGGTGAACTGTGCCGCGCGCTCATCCATCCAGGAGAGCATGTTCATGAGTGGTTTTCCGTCCTTGCCCACCGGAACGGTGTTTTGCATCTGGCTCGTGAACACCATACCGGCAAGTCTGCCTGCCAGATCGGGATGTGCCGCCATAACATTCCTGGTGGAATTATATATGGCATCTGATATTTCCAGCGGAGACTGTTCAACGCAAGACTTATCCGGATACGAGAGGCTGCATGTTGACTGACAGGAATCTATGTATCCGTCATGGCTTACGAGTACAGCTTTAGTCTCAGTAGTACCAACATCAACAGCAAGTATGAGATTTATTTCTTCCATAATCACATCTCCTTGTCTCAGATATATAGATACATGATTTTTTCAGACCTAATTGCAAAACTATCGTTTTTAATTATTGGATTTATTATATGTTAATTCACATCTGGATACAAGATACTTTAGTACAATTGATATAGGAAAACAGGCTCAATTCAGGCCTAACGACAAACATCTAGATTGCACCCCACTTTTTGTAGTATATTATTTTATACAAAAACCAATTGAATTTAAGGCCTAGTGCAAGTATATTCAGATATATTTTTTATTGCATGATCAATTATATAAAATATTTGAAAAAACAGAGCGTTGTCTGTGATTAAAGATGAATAAATACTTGCGAGAAAGGTCGTTATAATTATATGAAATACCTTACTGCCAGCGAAGCTAAACAATTTGCGGACAAATGGCTGCCAGCTTGGTCTGGTAACAATCCTGAGTTATTAGCGAGTTTCTATTCAGAAGATGCTTTTTATCTTGACCCAGGCGTTCCGAACGGAATTAAGGGCAAATCATTTTTGCTGACATATTTCAGAAAGCTTCTGGCCAATAACCCCCACTGGGTCTGGACGCAAATTGAAGGCATTCCAATGGAGGATGGTTTTCTAAATAAGTGGCTGGCTAAAATTCCAGTGGGCCCGGTTACGCTAGAGATTGTCGGCGTTTGTCTGGTCCAGTTGGACAGCGTAGGTAAGATACGCCGTAACGAGGTGTACTTTGACCGCACCGGGTTGCTGGCCGAAATTGCCAAGCTCAAGCAGCGGAATAAATAACAGGTGCATGAGCAGGCAATGTCTTAGTGAGCCTGTCAAAGTGTTGAAACGCGAATTGAGAAATATAATGGCAGTTTAGGCGGCAGAGGAAAATCAATTAGTTGATGTGGTTTAAATGGATGCTCAAACGGATGTTTTTGGGCAACAGACCGTTGAACAGATCAACGGTCTGTTGCCATTTATATGCAGGCGTGAAAAAAATATTTACTAGATTTTCATGCCGCCATCACAAAATATCACCTGTCCGGTAATAAATGAACTCTCATCCGAGGCAAGAAACAGTGCCAGATTAGCAATGTCCAGTGGCGATCCCTTGCGGTTCAAGGGAACTATGTAAGGCAACATGGCATCCATTTGCTGAAGGGTCTCTTTCGGCATGCTCTTCATCATATCTGTCCAGATCATACCCGGAGCGATGGCATTGACATTAACACCCTTTGGCCCCATTTCCTTGGCAACTGTTTTGGTCATACCAATTACACCGGCCTTGGAAGCGGAATAATTGATCTGTCCGACATTGCCCAACGCGCTGGTTGATGAAATGTTGATGATCTTTCCATAGCCTTTCTCCCGCATAACCCTGCCCGCGCACTGCATGCCATAGAACACACCGGTCAGATTAATGGCTATGACCTGGTCCCACTGCTCATCGGTCATCTTATGCATAATAACGTCACGAGTAATGCCCGCGTTGTTGACGATAATGTCAACTGTACCGTATTCTTTAATGGCAGTATCAACCATCTTTTGTACCACTTCGCGCGAGGCCACTGAGCCAACAACAGCCACAGCCTTGCCGCCTTTGGCTTTAATCTTCTCCACAGCACTTTTTGCGTCCGCCTCATTAACGTCATTTACAATAATTTTTGCGCCTTCTTCAGCAAAGCGTAAAACAATGCCTTCACCAATACCTCGTCCTGATCCTGTCACAATTGCCACTTTGTCCTTCAATCTCATAGCTAAAACCTCCTAAAATATTTTACCTGTCTTTGCTAAAATTCTAATTTCCGGATAATCCGGAAATACAATGCCGATTTTCAATGCAAGTAAGTATAAGGAACGACCTTTTATGTCAATGGAATAATAGGGGCGCAGAAGACCGGTTATTTTGCCCTTTCATATTGACACTGCCTTGCTCTCATGCTAATTATCTTGGCGTTCATCGCTAAAACAGCAAGGAGGAATTTGTGACTTTTCAGGAATTGATTTTTGCCCTCGAAAAATACTGGCATTCTCAAGGTTGTATCATTCAACAGCCCTATGATATGGAAGTCGGCGCGGGAACCTTTCATCCCGCCACCTGTCTGCGCGCGCTGGGACCGGAACCATGGAATGTGGCTTATGTCCAGCCATCACGCCGTCCTACCGATGGACGCTACGGCGAAAACCCGAACCGTCTTCAGCACTATTACCAATATCAGGTGATCATGAAACCGTCACCGGTTAATATTCAGGAACTTTATCTGAACTCTCTGAGGAGCTTTGGCATTGATCCCCTCGATCACGACATCCGCTTTGTCGAGGATGACTGGGAATCTCCTACTCTCGGCGCCTGGGGCTTGGGTTGGGAAGTATGGCTCGATGGTATGGAAATATCACAATTCACTTATTTTCAGCAGGTGGGTGGCTTCGATCTCCATCCGGTTTCCGCCGAGCTGACTTACGGCACCGAACGCATTGCCATGTATATTCAAGGCATCAACAATGTGTATGATTTGCAGTGGACCGACAAGGTCAAATACGGTGACATCCACCATAAAGGTGAAGTTGAATTTTCCACTTATAATTTTGAAATCGCCGACATCCCGATGCTGCGCAAACTCTTTGATACTTATGAGCAGGAAGCCCTGCGCATTGCCGAAAAGAATTTAGCCCTGCCCGCCTATGATTATTGTTTGAAGTGTTCCCACGCTTTCAACTTACTTAATGCCCGCGGAGCGATAAGTGTCGCGGAACGCACCAGTTATATCGGCAGGGTTCGGAATCTCGCGCGCCTCAGCGCCGAGATTTACTTAAAACAACGTGAAGAAATGGGTTATCCCCTTTTAAAGAATAATTAATCTGGAGAAAAAATGACAAGCGAACTGCTTTTTGAAATTGGCACCGAAGAAATTCCCGCCGGGTTTTTGTCTAAAGCCGTAGGCGATATGGGAGATATCATTCACAAATCTCTTACGGAAAAAATGATTCCCTTTGAAGGCATAAAGTGCATGGCCACACCGCGCCGCCTGGTTCTCTACATTGCGGATGTCGCACAAAAACAGGAAGATCAGATAATAGAAAAAATGGGGCCGGCTAAAAAGGCTGCCTTCGATGAACAAGGCAATCCGACCAAAGCAGCGTTGGGCTTTGCCAAGGGACAGGGAATGGAAATCTCCCAGTTGGAAACAATTGTTACCGAAAAAGGTGAATACCTGGGCGCACGCAAGACTATTGCCGGTCAACCGACAGCTACCCTTTTACCGGAAATTCTGACCAACTTCCTACTGGCTATACCTTTTAGGAAATCAATGCGCTGGGCGAATTATGATCTGCGTTTTGCCCGCCCTTTGCATTGGATTCTGGCTCTTTATGCCGGCAATGTTGTCCCCCTGAAAATTGAAGATATCGCCAGTGGCAACACTTCCCGCGGGCATCGTTTTATGAGTCCTGATGATTTTGTTGTTTCTAACCTTTCTGACTATCTAAACAAGACCAGACAAAATTATGTCATTGCCGATCCGGCTGAAAGAAAGCAGTTGATCCTGGAAGAAGCACAAAAAGCGGCTGCCGAAGTTGGCGGTAAAATATTCTATACTGAAGATCTTCTCGATACAATCAGCTTTATTGTGGAGTATCCGGTAGTCGTGCGTGGCGTCTTCGATGAAAACTACTTAAAAATTCCGAAAGACGTGCTCACAACTACGATGATTTCGCATCAGAAATACTTCCCCGTTATTAATGACGAAGGAAAGCTGCTGCCCTACTTCATTGCGGTGAGCAACACCAAAGCGCGCGATCTAGCCGTTGTGGCACGGGGTAATGAAAGAGTCCTGCGGGCTCGCCTTGCTGATGCTTCATTTTTCTTTGAAGAAGACCGCAAAGTATCACTGGAGAATCGTGTCGAATCGCTCAAGAAAGTTGTCTTTCATACGCTTCTGGGAACATCCCATGCAAAAGTTCTGCGCTTTCGCAAACTGGCGGTGAAAATAGCACAACAAGTAAAGCCGGCCGCTAAGAAAAATGTTGACCGGGCGGCGCTTTTAGCCAAGGCCGATCTGGAATCGCTGATGGTGGGCGAATTCTCTGAACTGCAGGGAATTATGGGACGTGAATACGCGCTTCTGGCCGGAGAAAATCCGGTTATTGCCGGAGCTATCTATGAACATTATCTGCCGATCGTTGCCGGTGGTGATCTGCCTCAAAGCGATGAAGGCGCCATTGTTAGCATTGCCGATAAAATTGATACGATAGTCGGTTTTTTCGGTGTCGGCTTATCGCCAACGGGAACAGCTGATCCTTACGCCCTTCGTCGGCAATCTCTCGGTGTAATCAATATCATTCTGGACAAGCGTTATCCTCTGACACTCGACTTTCTGATTACTGAAAGCATTGAATTATTTAAAGGCACATTAAAGAAGCCGGCTGAAGAAATCAAAAAAGAAATCCTGGGATTTTTTCAGGGACGCCTGCAAAATCAGCTTATCGCCCAGGGATGGGCCTACGATACGGTAGAAGCGGTGCTAACTGAAGGCATAAGCGATGTAGTCTCGGCCCTGGAAAAGATCAAAGCACTGCAGGCCTTCCGGCAAAACCCAGAGTTTGAACCGATTTCTATTGCCTTTAAACGAGTGGATAATATTTTAAAGGATTTTCGTAATCCCCAGATCGATATGAGCCTCCTTAAAGACGATGCGGAAATACATTTATTCTCCGTCTTTGAGAACATTAAAACCCGGGTGGAAAAAGGCATCGCCGAAAATGATTTTAATTTTGCCTTGGGCGAACTTGCCAAGTTGCGACCACCGGTGGATGCTTTTTTTGATGGTGTTATGGTTATGGATAAGGACGAAAAAATCCGCCACAACCGATTATCCTTACTTGCAAATGTATCAGCTCTCTTCCACAAAATTGCCGATTTTTCTAAAATTGTTACAGCGGGTTGATCTGTAGAACATCACTCAGGTGATACCATTGTTTTTTTCAAAGTCATTTTTTGAAATTAGTCAGATTGACATTCCTATAAAGCCTTGCTAGTATAAGCTAGGTTTTTTTATCGGGATAATTCGGCCTACAAGTTTCAGTCGCAGATGACCTTCAGGTTATGCACTTTGTTTCTGAAACTTGGGTCTCATTAACTTGCCAATTCCGACGTGTGACCTCGCGTCACCTTTAGGTGGTTAGGTTATACGCTGCGCCCGGCATGCGCCGGATTTCACTTTCGGAATTGGAGTTTCACAAATAAAAAGAGGTTTCTTAATGAATGACTCATTAAAATCACAATCTGATAGCGGCATTGATGAAAAACTTCGAATACGCAAGGAACTGCAGAATGTAACTAACCGCATTCATGCTGCGCAGAATATCAAACAGATTCTTGTTGATTTGAAAGATGGCATTCTCAACCTTTTCAACGCCCATTCCATAACTATCTACGTTGTTGATAAAGATCGCCATGAAATATTCTCTATGTTTCTGGCAGGAACTAAGCTCAAAGAAATCAGACTACAGATCAACAATAAAAGTATTGCCGGCTTTGTAGCCAACATGCGTGTGGCAGTAAATATTACCGATGCCTACAATAAAACTGAACTTAAAAATATCGATCCTGAACTCAGCTTCGATTATAGCTGGGATAAAAAATCAGGATATAAAACCAGACAAATTCTGGCTGTTCCCATTTACAGCAACAATGAACTCATGGGCGTTATCCAGATTCTCAACAGAAAGTTTGGAGTGGGGAAATTTACAGAAGATGAAATGGGATTGGCTCTCGAAATTGCAGTTGTTCTGGGTATTGCATTCTACAACCAGCAACGTTTTGTGAGTCGCCGGAAAACAAGATTTGATTATTTAATTACCCGCGATATGCTTAAGGAAGAAGAATTAGAAAACGCTTGCACAGAATCACGGGAAAAAAAAGAGGCAATTGAACACTTACTCATGCGTAAGTATAAAATATCCAAAAGCGACATCGGCCATGCTTTCGAAGAATTCTATCGATGTCGCTTTATTGATTATAACGAGAAAACCGTCATCCCTGGCGATTTAATAAAAAATTTAAAAAAGGAATACTTACGGCGCGAACTTTGGGTGCCGCTGGAAAAGATTGATGGATACATTCATGTCCTTGTCGATGATCCTAACAATGTCTTAAAAAGAGATGTCATTGAAAACCTTCTGAAAACAAAAAAGGTGAAATACGATGTGGCCCTGGTTGAAGACATCATCAAATTTATCAACCTCTTTTTCAATTCTCCAGAGGATGTACACTCTTTTATGGAACTTTTGGGAAGACTCGACGATGAAGAAAAAACAGAAGATGAAGACAGCGAAATGGTCACGGAATCTGATAGTGTAATCATGCAGCTTGTCAATAAAATTATTAATGATGCTTACGCGCGACGGGCTTCGGATATACATATAGAACCTAATGTCGGCAAAAAAAATGTCGAAATCCGGCTCCGAGTTGATGGTGATTGCGCCCTTTATCAAACAGTCCCGTTCAGTTATCGCGCCGCGGTTATTTCGCGGATCAAGATCATGTCCAATCTGGATATCACAGTAAAAAGGCTGCCGCAGGATGGTAAAATAAAATTTCGGCGTTCTGGGGGAGAGGAAATTGAATTGCGAGTAGCCACTATTCCCACGCAAGGCGGAGTAGAAGATATCGTCATGCGTATCCTGGCTAAAGGCGAAACAATGCCTTTGGAAGACATGGCTTTGCTACCACGTAATTACGATGGAATGCTCAATATTATATCCAAACCCTATGGCTTGATTTTATGTGTCGGCCCAACCGGTTCTGGTAAAACAACCACACTCCATGCAGCCTTGCACCATATTAACCGGCCTGACAGGAAAATATGGACGGCGGAAGACCCGGTAGAAATCACTCAATACGGCCTTCGTCAGGTTCAGGTACAACCTAAAATCGGTTTTGATTTTGCCGCGGCTATGCGCTCGTTTCTGCGCGCCGATCCTGATGTAATCATGGTCGGTGAAATGCGCGATTATGAAACGGCTAAAACAGGCGTGGAAGCATCGCTCACCGGTCACCTTGTTTTCAGCACTCTGCATACAAACAGCGCTCCGGAAACGATTGTTCGCCTGCTTGATATGGGCATTGATCCCCTTAACTTTGCCGACGCCCTACTGGGCATCCTTGCACAGCGCCTTGTGCGTACACTCTGCAATAGTTGTAAGGAGGCGTATCATCCGATAAAAGAAGAATATGATGAAATTATTGAAAGTTATGGCAAGACAGAATTTGAAAAATTAAATATGTCCTATAATGATAATTTCAAACTATTCAGGTCAAAAGGTTGTGATCTTTGCGACAAAACAGGCTACAAAGGCAGAGTTGGAATTCATGAACTTTTAATCGCGACTGAAGATATTAAAAAAATGGTGCAAAAGCATGCAACCGTTGAAATGATGCGCGAGCATGCTATGAAGGAAGGCATGACAACTCTTTTACAAGACGGTATTTTAAAGGCCATTAAAGGCTTAACCGATTTTAAACAGGTGCGCCGCGTTTGCATTAAATGATCTTTATCCGGCAATGCCCATCTCCTTTTCCTCTAGTACCAATTCTAAATCAAAGGGTTATCTTTAATTTTTTCACATTTCGTTAAACAAATTTAACATTTTATGGAAAGAGAGGGAGGAAAAGAGGCTATTTCCCATGCGGGATTATATGAACCTTATGATAATTACACAGTATTATCTTATAGTTATAATTATAATGATTGGTGATTGATTTTTTGGCACGATACTTCCAATAGGTAAAGTCAAATAAATAAACACAGGAGGTAACAGATCATGAAAAAGACATTAGGAACAATGATGGTAGCGGCAGCGGTAGTCCTTTTAACAGCAACTTTTTGCTTCGCGGAATATACAGCGGCAGGCGCGGCTGGCTTTCCTTATTTCCAGCTTGGTTGCCTGATCGTCGGTGGTTTGATTCTGGTTTCTTTGAAACGTAAATATGAAAAGATGTATGCCGGTGAAGTTGTCGGAGCTTTTGCTCTTTACACAATCCTAATGGCTCTTTTCACCAATCCGGTAATTGAAATGGTGAAGACGATCGTAACATAAGAACAAGCTCAAGTTAAGAAGAAAAGGGGGATATGACCATGTTAGCAACGCACAAAACACACCAGGAACAGTTCAATAATGTAGGCACGATTCTAATGTTATCGGCATGGTCCTTTGTGATGGTGATCGCATCCTTCCTGTTCCTCTATCTCGGTCATTTACTGGATGTCTATCTGGGGACTTCTCCGAACTTCATGCTGGGTTTATTCTTCTTAGCTATCTTCCTGAGTGTGATGAGGCTTTACCAGGAAGCTTGGAAAAAGGTAAAGGAGATTTAATCTCCGCAACAAAAAACATGATCTGTTGAATATAGCATTAACCCCCTTAAGGCGTTAGCCTTAAGGGGGTTTTTTATGGACTGATTACTATTAGCCCAATCATTTTGTCCACGGGGAATAAACGATAAACCACAAAATTTTCCTGTACTCTCTGGCCATCTTTTTCCAGTCCACGGAAGATAATTCCCAAAATCCGGCCGGCGCTTCCTCATAATGAGTAGGAGTAAAATAAAACTGGCCATCCTTATTATCAAATACCCTTATCACAATTATCTTAATTCTTCGCATATGATAAGGCGAACTGACAAATATCGCGGACCGAAGTCCATAATGAGACATCACTTTTTTAGCCTCAATTATCTCCCAATGAGTATCTTCGTAAAAATACGGTGGGGCATCAACGTTCTTTTCTATTGTCTTAAGCTCCGGTAAATTATCCGGCAAATATTTTATAATCCCCTTATCCAACACCCGATATGTTTTATTATGCGCTGGAATAATCAAGTAGTCCGCCATTCCCTTACTTATTAAATCGTAAGCTTCTTTTTGGCGCGCATTAAAATCAGGCCCCAGCAAGACAACAATTGCGTCTGCTTTCTTGTATGGCGAGGAATAGAGCAAATAATCAGGCGCAGATAAGATCAAACCTGAAATGATCAGTATAATCAAAATCAAAACAAGCAAACGTTTGCGATTAATAGACACGATAATATCCTGCAGCATAAATAGATTATACCCAGTAGCTATCAAGCATTAAAAGTCTGATTTAACGGGCATAATACCAAGTAAGCTTTCAAAAAACAATATTTTAATATTTTAAAGCAACTTGGTATTATATTTTGTTTTTTAATTCACTTAAAATATTGAGAGCATCCAGTGGTGTCATTGAGGAAATATCGATCATCCGAAGTTGTCCGATAATTTCGTCTTCTTTCTCGACAAAAAGATTCAACTGCGGGCTCATGCTTTTCCCAGTATTTGTGCCGCGGGCGATACGGGGCATGCCGATTTCATCAAATTCCCCTTTTTCCAGATTGTGCAGTATTTCCTTGGCCCGTACTATCACATCTTTGGGCACGCCGGCAATACGCGCCACTTCAATACCGTAACTGCGGCTGGCGCCTCCCTCCATAATCTTGCGCAGAAAGATTATTTTCTCACCCCACTCTTTCACGGCGATGTTATAATTTTTTGCGCCATCTTTTGTAGCTGCCAAATCGGTAAGTTGGTGGTAGTGTGTGGCAAACAAAGTCCGTACTCCCTTTGTTTGGAAATCATGAATGTATTCCGCAACCGCCCAGGCAATACTCAAACCGTCAAATGTGGAAGTCCCCCGGCCGACTTCATCAAGAATAATCAAACTGCGGGAAGTCGCATTTTTCAGAATTTCCGCGGTTTCCGTCATCTCAACCATAAATGTGCTCTGCCCTTTAACCAAACTATCGGACGCGCCAATGCGAGTGAAGATTTTATCGACAACTCCAACCCTGCAGCTTGCAGCCGGTACAAAACTACCCATCTGCGCTAAGAGTACAATTAAAGCGACCTGCCGGATATAAGTAGACTTCCCCGCCATATTTGGGCCTGTAATAATCAGCAGTCGATCGCTTTGCAAATTAAGCAGACAATCATTCGGCACAAAACCTTCTTTTTTTAACGCTGCTTCAACAACAGGATGACGTCCATCGTGAATATCAATAGTATCTTCATCATCGATTTCCGGGCAACAATAATGATATCTTTCAGCAACCTCGGCAAGCGCGATAAGAGCGTCAAGTTCGGCAACAAGAAATGAATTTTTCTGGATACCTGTAATATATTGAGAAAGGTTTTCCCGCAGCGAAATAAAAAGCGCATGCTCTCTTTCACGGATTTTTTCTTCCGCAGTTAAAACAGTTTGCTCAAATTCTTTGAGTTCCTGGTTAATGTAACGCTCCGCGTTAACCAGAGTTTGCTTTCTTACATAAGAATCAGGAACGGCTGCTGAATTGGCTTTGGTCACTTCGATGTAATAACCGAAAATATTATTGAACCCGATTTTTAAGGAATTTATCCCGGTTTTCTGTCGCTCCGTAGCTTCCAGGGACGCGATCCATTTTTTGCCATCACGGCTGATCGACCTTAGCTTATCGAGTTCATCATCGCAACCTTTAGCAATGAAACCTCCATCTTGAATGCTTAGCGGTGGATCGTCCACAATCGTCCGCGATATCAAATCAACAACGTCCGTCATCTCCTTGAGCTGCGATCTTATTTCAACAAGCTTAGGCGCTGTAAAATCCGGCATCATGGATTTGATCTCCGGTATGGCAAGAAGAGAAGCCTTGAGAGCCACCAAATCGCGAGGATTTGCCGCGCGCAGAGCTACCCGCCCGGAGAGCCTTTCCAAATCGTAGATTCGCATCAGCGTTTTGCGTAAATTTGATCTCAAGATATGGCTATCTTTGATTTCAGCAACAGCAGCGAGTCGCATCCTGATTTTTTCCACATCTACAAGCGGATAATTAAGCCACCATCGCAAACGCCTCGTTCCCATTGGCGTGAGCGCTTCATTGATCAGGGAAAAAAGCGAGCCTGCTTTTGTGTTATCCTGAATTGTTTTGAATATCTCCAAATTCCGACGTGCTGTGTCATCGAGAATTAGATAATTTTGAGTTGAGTACCACTTAATTTCACTTATGTGTTGAGGACGAATTTTCTGTGTTTGGTCCACATAACTTAAAATAGCACCGGCGGCAACCATCGCCGCTGGATGTTGGGCAATCTCTGCCTTGGCCAGTATATCTGCGGGGAAATCCTGATTTAAAATTATTTGTGCCTGGTCCAGCTCGAAACATTCATCTTCCAGATAATTAATCCTGCCCGCGGGCATTTGCATCTCCAGAGTTTTTATTAATACCTTATCAGGGAAAGACTTTGCCATAATCATTTCTTTAAAATCTAATCCGGCAATAGCGATAAGAAAAGAATCCCTGTCGGAAAACTCACTTACCTGAAATTCACCTGTGGTAATATCCAGAAAGGCAAGACCGAGGATATCTTTTTGAATACAAAC
>Ga0208103_1000505_pt1 | contig 12550 bp, 10 predicted proteins | sample CryBogmetaGMA75M_FD_184550 | JGI IMG/M metagenome (GOLD analysis project Ga0208103, IMG submission 184550) | Freshwater microbial communities from Crystal Bog, Wisconsin, USA - MA7.5M (SPAdes) | ecosystem: Environmental > Aquatic > Freshwater > Lake | place: Crystal Bog, Wisconsin, USA... | reverse complement strand
AATTATTTTTTTTGCTTTCCGTAGATCTCTTTTAATAGCACGCTGAATGCTATCTTCTTCATAACCATATTCATCATATATAGACTCGTGGTCCGGATCTGATATATCCCATATTCTGTCGGATATTTCACGAATTTTAAAACCTGCTTTATGATCATCATAAACTCTCAAATATCGTTCTAGTTCATCTATGGTAGATAAATTTCCCCCTTTTCTAATTTTTATTGTAGCTTTCCCTTTCATTCCCTTAATTAATTTTGATACTTCTCTTACAGGCGGTTCTTTTTTTCTTTCTCTCAAATAGTCTTGAAATTCCATTGAGATTTCTGCTGTGGACTTATGCTGATATTCGAGCAGCAAATATGCACGCTCATTTCCCCAATGGGTCATATACAATTTTAGATTGTGTATTAATTCTTTGACATTAGGTTTCTTTCCTTGTTCTTTCTTGAACTTACGATAAATTTTATAAATATCCTTTTCAATGACGGTCCTATAATCAATCAGGCATTTACCGGATTCTGGGTAATATGGTTTGATAGGGGATGGGAGCGGGTTATCTAATTCGGACTGCCACCATTCTTCAAATGATTGGGAATGCACATCCCCGAAATTCATATAGGTATTCCACAACCCTTGATGATATTTCTTTATCGAGTCGGGTAGTGGTGATTTTTTTTTCTGATTCCACCACTGACAAAATTCTCTGTATCTCTTGCTCCTTTTTAGGTATTCCCACCATAATTCAGTAATATCTTTATCTTTATTATCGACCATCGGCAGTAAATGACTCTCTTTTCATAAAAATAATTTAAGCTTTTTCAATAATCGCTTGATTCATAAGCTCTCCCGCTAAATTGGAAGCTCGTTTGAGAGTCTCATCCCTCAAATGCGCATACCTCTGAGTCATGAGAGGTGATTTGTGGGTCAGGAGCTTCTGAAGTGTATACATGTCTACTTGACCGGATGAGGCGAGCATTGAAGCATAAACGTGGCGTAAACCGTGAAGTGCTCTAAAGTTCTTTGGTATTTTCGCAGCATCCCTAATCCGATTCAAGCGGCGGCGCAGATCTGTCTTAAATGGTTTACCACTTTTCATGCAAAACACATATTCCGATTCACTTTGTGGGTTGTCTTGAAGTACACTTTGTGGGTGGTTTTGAAGAACATTCCGTGCGGAGTCATTCATTGGGATTTTTTGATCATCCCCACCTTTGGTATCTCGGAAATAAATAAAACCACGTTGGAAATCAACATCGTCCCACTTCAGCTTAAATATTTCACCTCGTCTCATACCTGTAAACAGCACCAGTCTCATCATATCAGCCGCCTGAATATCATCACTATTATCAATAGCTTTTAAAAGGCTCTTTAATTGCTCTTTTGTCAAATCTTCTGTCTTATTGTTGCTGACTTTGGGAATTATGATTTTAAAAGTGATATTCGAGCAAAGCTGTTTCTGAACCCCAAAATTGATTATACGTCGCAAGAGCGCCATGATGTGTTTTACACTTTGAGGTGACATCTTCTTAAGTAAATTGATGCGAATACGATCAACGTCAAGTTGGATTATCTCATGAGGTTCCTTAGAACCGAAGTCATTTTTCAGATACATGTTAAAACGGATTTTATCGATGCGTCGGGATTTTGAATCGACTGCTTGAGATTCGTATTCATTCCACAGACGGGTAACAGTCCATTGGTCCTTAACGTCGTTTAATGCTGCCCTTTCAGCTTCTCGTCTCTCGACATTTGGAAGCTCAACACCCTCAATGCGGCTTGTCCTGATTCCCGCAGCTCTGGCAGGAGTCATATCATCTTGATATTGCCGTCCAGCTTTTTCCTCAATGAGTTTCCCGTTTCGTCGGTACATGATGTAGTATATTTTTTCCGGTCCGCCTGCCCCTTTTCCTTCAATATAATAGACACCGGCGTATTTTGTTTTATATCGTCCTTTTGTAGGCATTGTTTTTTCCTTAAATTTATTCCCAACAGTATTCCCAACACTCTTGTTGTATATACAGGTAACATGAGGTAAGTCAATAAAAATCTAACATATTAATATTATATGATAAAATGTAAGTGAAGTATTTTGAGGTAAAATGGAGTAAGTGCTATTTTGTGGCCTCTCACGCCGGAAACCGGGGTTCAACTCCCCGTGGGACTACCATAAATAATATTAATGGGTTGCGACTCTCACCGTCACCTATTATTTGTTTCCTCCATAAAGCATTTCCAACCGTATTTCCAACCCACAGCCCAAAAAAGAGGGTCAATCTTGCCTCAGTCAACCCCCTCTGTCTGGTCCTCTCGCCGGGTCTTCATGCCGCCTTTTGTGCTAACTTCCTCCCTGCAAAGTAAAAACCCCCGGACATAATATCCAGGGGTCTTGTGATCCAACAGAGCATATCGCGCTGAGATCTATAGATACAGTCTCGTAGACGACATTGCTGAACGCTCTGCTTCTTCCTGTAGTCAAGCTGCCGTACATTTTGATGGTCATACAACCTTTCAAATGATTATCGTTTCTGATTGAACTCTTCATTTGACGTTTTTTTCTAAATATGTAAGATTATAACCTAAAAAGTGGAAGGCCCTGAAGGTAAAGGGCAAGTAACGTTTAAATACAAGCATAAGCATAAAGGATAGAAGGAGGATTTCAAAATGAAACGACTAGCGTTGATCATCTGTGTTTTGTTTTTAGTGGTGGGTTTGGCCTATGCGAAAGATTATGAAATGACGAAAAAAGTCGGGGAGTATACGGTCTTGGTGACGATTGATAAGAATCCACCCGTGACGGGTAAAAATAACATGGTAGTCGGAATCAGGGATGGGGCTGGTAAGGAAATCACGGATGCCATGGTGGCCATCGATTACGGAATGCCGGCCATGCCCGGGATGCCGGCCATGAACTACAAAGCGGGCACCAGCCTGAAGGATAAGCGCTACCTGGCAACCTTAAATTTTTCCATGTCGGGTTCCTGGTCGATAGCTGTCAAGATCACACGGAGCGGAAAGACGCAGTCGGTGAAACTCAATGTGGACGTTAAATAGTCTATTGAAACTGTGCCTGGCCTTACTGGGTTCAATCCTTCTGGCCGGGTCCGCCTTTGCCCAGGATCTGAAGCTGGAGGATCTCGTTAACGAGGCCTTGAAAAACAATCCGGAGATCCTGGCCTACCGAGCCAGAATCGACGCCGCCCGGCAGCGGGTCCCCCAAGCGCGGAGTCTTCCCGATCCTCAGCTTACCTTCGGTTATCAGAACGAGGGCTTCGACCGTTATTCCTACGGCGAGGAGCAGGGCTCACAATGGATGTTCGGGGCATCGCAACAATTTCTCTTTCCCGGCAAGCGCGCCCTGAAAGGGGAAATGGCCGAGAGGGACGCGGAAAGTCAGGAGGCCATGCTTGAACTCCTGAAGCTCAAGATGGTCGCCCGCGTCAAGGAGCTTTATCTGGATCTCTTTTTGGCCTATAAAAATATTGACCTTCTGAAGGAGCGGCAGAATCTTTTCACCCGTATTGAAGACCTTGCCCTTGCCCGTTACAGTTCCGGCAAAGCCATACAGCAGGAGGTTCTCATGGCTCAGACGGAAAAATACATGCTCCTAGAAAAAGAGGCTATGTTTAAACAGAAAATCGAGTCTCTGGAAGCCATGCTTAGGGCAACGACCGGACGAGAAGGGGGTGCGACTCTGGGAAGGCCCGGCGATCTATTCTATCAACCCTTTATTTACAATACCGAAGAGACTATTCAAATGGCCCTCAGCCATTCGCCTGAGATCAAATCCCGGAACAAGATGATCGAAGCGGCCGACGCCAAGGTCAAGATGGCCCGAAAAGAGTTTTTCCCGGATTTCAGCATCAATGCCGGCTATTACAACCGGCGGGGCGATTTCAAGGATATGTGGAGCCTGGCATCGACGATTAACATTCCTCTCTATTACAAATCGAAGCAGGAACCGGCTCTTTTGGAGGCAAAAGCAGGGCTTGCGCAAGCGAAGCAGGAGCTGGAAGCGGTAAAACTCATGGTCACGGCAGCAATCAACGACAATATCTCGATGATCAAATCTGCCGACAAACTCATGGATCTCTACAAAAGTGGCCTGATTCCGAAAAATACCCAGGATGTGGAGTTGGCCCTTTCAGGATATGCCACCGGAAGAACGGAAGCGATCGTTGTCCTTTCCAGATTAAAGACCCTGCTGGAATATGAGACCCAATACTGGACGCAGTTCACAGAAAGAGAAAAGGCTGTTGCCCGAATTCATGCTATTGCAGACGGCTTGGATTCGAAGTCGAGAGGCGAAAAGAAATGAAATTTATCGCAATAATGGCCATCGTCATCCTTCCTCTAATTCCCATGACACTCCATGCCCAGGGTCACGCAGGGCACTCAGCGCCACCGGCTGTCGAGAAGCCCATAGAGGCATCGCCTCAAACAAAGGCACCATCTCAGGGACAACAGGAACAAGCGGTGCAGGAGGTCCCCCAAGTCGAGATCGCGCCGGAACTGCAACAGCGAATCGGCGTCAAGACCGTCAAGGCGGCCGTCAAGCCCATTCAGAAGACCATCCGGACCGTGGGGCGAATCGAAATAGACGAGCGGAACCAGGCCACGGTCAATACAAAAATCGAAGGCTGGATTGAGAAGCTTTACGTGGATTACACCGGCCGATATGTAAAAAAAGGGGAACCTTTGGCGGAGATCTACAGCCCTGAACTTCTGGCCACGCAGCAGGAATTCATCCATACGAAAAAATGGGCGGGAAAGCAGACCATTAAGGCTCCTCAGGAAGGCCACATCCATGGTGCTCAGGCAGAAGCGCCGGAGCCGGTTTTGGGTTTGAAACAGATGCTGGAAAAAGATGCCACGGCCACCCTGGAGGCGGCAAGGCAAAGGCTCCGCCTCTGGGACATCTCGGAGGAACAGATCAAAAAGATCGAGCAGACGGTGCAACCCGTTCGCACCCTCACCCTCTACAGCCCCGTCAGCGGCTATATCCTCCAGAAGATGGCCGTCCAGGGGATGAAGGTTATGCCGGGAGAAAAACTCTTTGATGTGGCCGACTTTTCCCATGTCTGGATCGTCGCCGATATCTATGAATATGAACTATCAGCCGTGCGCGTAGGCCAGCCCGTGAAGATCACCCTCAGCTATTTTCCGGGCCGCGTGTGGTCATCCCGGATCGATTATATCTATCCTGTCTTTTCTGCTGATACGCGAACGGCTAAAGTCCGTCTGACCCTTCCCAATCCGGGAGGACAGTTGAAGCCCCAGATGTTTACCAATGTGGAAATCCGGATCGACTTAGGGAGAAAGCTCATAATTCCTGATTCGGCCGTCATTGACACGGGCAAGGGCCAGGTGGTCTATGTGGACCGGGGCAACGGCACCTTTGAACCCCGTGAGATCCAAACGGGACTTAAGGCCGACGGTGCAGTGGAGGTCCTGCGCGGCCTGAAGGCGGGAGAAAAAGTGGCGTCATCGGCTAATTTCTTGATCGATTCCGAGGCCCAACTCAAAGGGGTGAAACCCCTTTCAAAACCCTGAACAAAGTGTAAGGGTCTCCCCATGATCGCAAAAGTAATCGAATTCAGCGCCAGGAATAAATTCGCAGTCTTTCTCATGATGGCCCTGGCTCTCGTGTGGGGTTATTGGGCCTTGAAGAACACACCTCTCGACGCCCTTCCAGACCTGAGCGACACGCAAGTCATCATCTACACGGAGTGGACGGGTCGAAGCCCCGATCTCGTCGAGGATCAGGTGACCTATCCCATTACGTCGACTCTGCTCGCGGCCCCGAAGGTTCAGGCAGTCCGGGGGTTTTCCTTTCTGGGCAGTTCCTTTATCTACGTGATATTCGAGGAAGGGACCGATATTTACTGGGCGCGGAGCCGGATCCTGGAATACCTCCAGGCAGTGAAGAACAAGATTCCTTCAGACGTCAATCCCGTCCTCGGTCCCGATGCCACCAGCCTCGGGTGGGGGTTTTCCTACGCCGTTGTCGATGAAACGGGTGGACATGACCTTTCCGAACTGCGCAGCATCCAAGACTATATCATTAAGCTCGGCGTGGAAAGCGTGCCTGGCGTTTCCCAGGTGGCAAGCATCGGCGGTTTTGTAAAGCAGTATCAGATCACCGTCGATCCCAACCGTCTGGCAGCCTACAACATTCCCATTACGAAGGTCCTGGAGGCCGTAAAAAAGAGCAATCGGGATGTGGAGGGGCGCGTCCTTGAACTCTCCGGCGTGGAATACATGATCCGGGGGCGGGGCTATATCAGGGGGCTTCAAGACCTGGAGAGTATCGCTGTAGGCGCGACCCCCGGCGGAACACCTATCTATTTAAAGGATGTGGCCCGCGTTCAACTAGGTCCGGAAATCCGGAGAGGGCTTGCGGAGTTGGACGGCCGGGGTGAAGTAGCCGGCGGGATCGTGGTCGTCCGTTTCGGTGAAAATGTCCTGAATGTAATCAAACGAGTGAAGGAAAAGATCAACCAGGACATCGCCCCGAGCCTTCCCAAAGGGGTGAAGATCGTCACCACCTATGACCGTTCGGATCTCATCCTGCGATCCATGGCCACCCTCAAAGACGAGATCATCAAACTGACAGTCGCCGTAAGCGCTGTCTGCATTGTCTTTCTCTTCCATCTTCCCAGTGCCCTGGTGGTGATCCTCACGCTGCCCTTAGCCATTATTATGTCTTTCATCTGCATGTACTATCTGGGTGTCACCTCCAACATTATGAGCCTGTCCGGTATCGCTATCGCCATCGGCGCCATGGTGGACGCCGCCATTATCATGGTGGAAAATGCCCACAAGAAGCTGGAGGAGTGGGAACACCAGGGGCAACCGGGGAGCCGGACGGATGTCATCATCGAAGCTGCCAAGGAAGTTGGGCCGTCCCTCTTCTTCTCGCTTCTAGTCATCACCGTGGGGTTCCTCCCCGTCTTCACCCTCCAGGCCCAGGCGGGGCGACTCTTCAAGCCCCTGGCCTATACGAAGACCTTCGCCATGCTCTTCTCCTCATTCCTGGCCGTCACACTGACGCCAGTGCTCATGACCCTCTTTATCCGGGGGAAGATCCGCCCGGAGGAGAAAAATCCGATCAGCTTTATCCTGCATAAAGTCTACGAGCCTGTTGCCGGCTTTGCCATCCGTTTCCGGAAAACGGTTATCATTGCCGCCATCATCATCATGGCCCTCACCGTCTATCCGTTCATGAAGCTGGGCTCGGAATTTATGCCCCCCCTTTACGAAGGGACGCTCTTCTATATGCCCGTCACCATGCCTGGGGCCTCTATTTCCGAAGTCTCACAACTTCTTCAGTTACAGGATAAACTTCTGAAGCAGATACCGGAGGTTGCCCAGGTCTTCGGAAAGGCCGGACGGGCCGAGACGGCCACCGACCCGGCTCCCTTGGAAATGTTTGAGACTGTCATCAATCTGAAGCCCGAATCCCAATGGCGTCCAGACATGACCGTAAATAAGCTGACGGACGAGATGAATGATGCCCTGTCCATACCCGGGGTAGCCAATTCTTTTACCATGCCCATCAAGGCCCGCATCGACATGCTGGCCACGGGTATCCGCACCCCTGTAGGCATCAAGATCTTAGGGACTAATCTTGAGGAGATCGAAAAGATCGGCCTCGCCTTGGAGCATCATTTAAAAGACATCCCCGGAACCCGGAGCGTTTATGCGGAAAGGGTGACAACAGGTTACTTCCTCGATATCGCCATAAAGAAGGATGAGGCGGCACGATACGGCCTTACGGTCGACGATGTGGGCGAGGTCGTCCAAGCGGCCATCGGCGGCATGAACTTAACTACCACAGTGGAAGGTCGGGCACGCTACCCCGTGAATGTACGCTATCCCAGGGATTTTCGCAATGACGTGGAGCAGCTCAAACGTGTCCTCGTGCCTGTTACGATGGTTAATCGCCCGGCTGCACCAGCCGCCGGAGCGGGAGGAATGTCGGCACCGCCGCCTATTTTGCAGGTTCCCCTCGGCGAGGTGGCGGATTTTAAAATCATCAAAGGCCCCACCGCCATTAAAAGCGAGGAAGGGATGCTGACAGCCTATGTCTATATTGATTTCTCCGGACGGGATGTGGGTGGCTACGTGGAAGAGGCGAAAAAAAAGGCATCAACCCTGAAGATTCCCGAAGGTTACCGTCTGGTCTGGAGCGGTGAATATGAATATCTCATCAAGACCCATGAGCGCCTGAAAATGGTCATTCCCCTGACCCTTTTTGTCATCTTCGTTCTCATCTACCTAAACACGAAATCAACAGTCAAAACGATGATTGTCCTTCTCGCTGTTCCTTTTTCCCTTGTGGGGTCTTTCTGGTTTCTGTATCTGCTCAATTATAATATGAGCATCGCCGTCTGGGTGGGGATTATCGCTCTGGCCGGCCTCGATGCCGAGACGGGAGTGATCATGCTCCTGTACCTGGATCTGGCCTATGAAAAGTGGAAAAAAGATGGGAAAATGCTAACCTTGGCCGATCTTAAGGAGAGTGTCATGCACGGGGCCGTGAAACGAATCCGTCCCAAAATCATGACGGTGAGCGTTATCCTGGCGGGCCTTGTCCCCATTATGTTCAGCCACGGGACGGGGGCGGACGTCATGAAGCGGATTGCTGCCCCGATGGTTGGCGGTGTAATCACCTCAACAATTCTGGAGTTAATTATCTATCCCGCCATCTATATGATCTGGCGAGGAAGATCTTTGCAGAAGAATTAACGACATTTATAACAGAACGAAATAATAGAATCCCAACATCCGGTACCTCTGAATTGGAGAATCAAAAACACAAGGTATAATTGGTTTTGACTTCTCTGGCAGGGGTGAGGGTTCCAATTTAGTCCCTGTGGCCCATCTCGTGTAGTCGTTCATCAGCTCCTGAAATTTTCTATCTCCAGCCTCAACCTGTTTTCCATAACAGCCCTTTGACCCATAGATACAAGTCTTCACCTTAACCATTCGGCCAAATTCATTGAATACGGGATGAAAAGTGCTACGAATTGAAAACTTATTCCCGTTTAAGAGGAATGCTGCAGTCATCCCTAAGTCAATGTTGACTGATTATGAGAAGTATGCAACATTACAAATCGTAATTGTTAAGTTATTGTGGTGTTGCAAGAAAACCCTTACGATAAATGGGGAAAAGGCACCTCAACCTGCGGCATAATGTAAATCAATAACTTTTATACGATATTTGCTGTTTCCGTTTCGGTTTCCGGGGGAGATTCAGCAGGCGCTCCGGGAGGGGAAAATCGGCCTCTTTCAGGGCTATCTGTTTGCCGAAATTATCAATAACCTGTAAGTAAGACCGAGATCATTGATAAGAAGATAAAGTCGCTGATCAAAAATTCGCATTGACCATGCATCGAACGCTGCCCATATGAACGACCGATTCCGGAAATGCTGAAGGCGAGTTACGATCTGTAATAATCGAAAAAACCACAGAATTCTGACTTAAAATATGGTACATGATTCAGGACGAAATCCTCCTTAGGAGGTTATGCATATGAATATGAAAGTAATCAGCCCTGGCAAAAGTCATGGGCTTACGACCGGATCAGAAAATCATTCTGGCGCAATCGGTCGGATATCCCAAGAAGCAAAAATGATGGGGGCAAGGTGGAATTGAAATTTTTTCTTCAAGAGTCATAAATGAAAAAGTTAACTGAGTCTGACGGAACAAATTTGCAGATCCGTCAAATCGAAAAAAAATACCGCCGGCTCTTTGAAGAGCTCAGCAAATCAGAACAGGAAAAATCGGTCATTCTTGATGCCATGACCGAACTCGTCATATATCTTGATACGGATTTGAGAGTTATCTGGGCCAATAAGGCTATGCGTGATGCATTCAACCTGTTGCCTGGTCAATTGAACGGAAAACACTGCTATAAAGCACTGCATAATCGGAACAAAGTATGCAGCATTTGTCCGGCTGAAAAGACACTCAAAACCGGTGAACCACACGAGGTAATTGATTTTTCATCTTACAAAAAAAACTGGATATTGCGCAGCTATCCTGTCCGAAATGAAAAAGGCCTTCTTATCGGTATCGTTGAACTTGTTACGGATATCACTGAACGAAGAAGGGCGGAAGAAGCATTAAGGCAATCGGAGCAGAAGTACCGGGAGCTCTTTGAAAATGCCAGCGACATCATTTTTATTCTTGATTTCGACGGTAAAATCTTGTCCTGCAATGCCGCCGCCTCTAAAACCTTTGGTTATGAACCTGATCAGATCCTGGGACTTGGCATAGAGAATCTTCTGGACCGGGATTATCTGCCCGTTGTCCGGGACCTCTTTCAAAATAAAATCGGCAATATAGAAGTACAAAACCCGCAGGAATACCTTACCCGCACAAAAGATGGCAAAGCCGTCTGGGTGGAGGTTAACGCCCGGATCATGAAGGAAACTGGCGGACAGATTTCCATTCATGGCATTGCCCGTAACATTACCGAACGCAAGGTGATGGAAGAGGCATTGAAAAAGAGAGAGCGGGAGTTGGAAGAAAAATCCCGGAATCTGGAGGATGCCAATACTGCCCTTAAAGTCCTGCTCAAGCGCAGAGAGGAAGACAAAACTGAACTTGAAGAAAAAGTTATTTATAACATGAGAGCGCTGATTCTGCCGTATATCGAAAATCTAAAGATAAACCATATTAACAGTCATCAGTTAAATCAATTGAAAATCCTCGAAAGAAATATAAACGAGATCATTTCCCCGTTTCTGCGCACCCTGTCCTCAAAATATCCCAATCTTACTCCCATGGAAATCAAGATCATCAATTTTATAAAAGAAGGTCGCACGACAAAGGAAATGGCAGGGTTGCTGAATGTATCAGCCAGGACAGTCGAGGTTCACCGGGATAATATCAGGAAAAAACTGAGTCTGAAAAACAGGAAAGCCAACCTGAGATCCCATCTTTTGGCTTTATAATTCCATTTTATCCTGATGGTATCAACACTTATTAAAAATACGTATATATTCCGTAATTTTTCCGTATTGCTATTTACACAGATAGATGCTTCTCTTTCTCATCTTTGATACACTTTTCCAGACATAAAGTTCTCTCCGGGACGGGCTATTGCGGAAATCCGGAAGAAGCTTCTTCATGTCCGGAGATGCACTTCTGACAAAAAAAATTCTGAAAAAAGGGGGAAAGATCAATGACAAAAGAGGAAAAAATCGAGGAAATTCGTCAGCGGGCGAGGAAGAATTTTTCATTGGGTTACAATTGTGCCGAGTGTGTAACGGAAGCCGTTTTTTCCCTGGTTGACACGGGCCTGCCCGTGGAGGTGAAAAAATGCGCAACGGGATTCGGCGGCGGCATCGGTCTTTTCGGGGACACCTGCGGGGCGCTGGCGGGGGCGGTGATGGCTGTGAGTGCCGTCCATGGAAGAGCCTCGCTTCCCGAGGGAGGGGATCCCAAGGAAGTGGCCATGAAGTCGAAGGCCCAGTTTTACGGCAAGCCGGGCGTGTACCGGATCTTTAACCAGGTTCCCAACCGCTTCAAGGCGAAACACGGCAAGACCCTCTGCCGGGAACTAACCGTTCCATGGCAGCAGAGCTGGTTGTGCAAGGAGCATGCGCTTTTCTGCCGGGACATCATCACCGATGCCGCGGGGATCGCGGCGGATCTCATCTTGACGGACAAGGACGAGCTCGCCAACAAACCCTTCGGGGAAAACGTGGAGAGCCTCAAGGATTGATGCGGCCCGGATGGATTTGCGCAGATCGAATTCGACTGAAATGGGAGGACATTGCATGAGTCAGCGACTGGTGGTTGTGGGCGGCGGTGCGGGAGGCCCTTCGTCGGCCGCCGAGGCCAAGAGGAGGAATCCTTCTCTTGAAGTGACGATGATCGAAAAGGGAGAGTTTGTCTCCTATGCAGCTTGACCGATGCCCTATTACATCGGTGATGTAATCAAAGAGTCCAAGAGGCTGGTCATCCGTACACCGGAGGAATTCAAGAAGACGGGGATCGATGTCAAGATCAGAACCCGGGTTGACGGGATCGACACACAGAAAGGAGTGGTTCGTTTATCAGATGGAACCACGTCCCCCTATGATCTTCTGGTCATGGCCACCGGGGCCGATGCGATCCGCCTGGACATCCCTGGAAAAGACCTGGAAGGGGTCTATGTCATCAGGAACCTGACCGACGCCCTGAAGATGAAATCCTATCTCAACGAGGGAAGCTGCAAAAAGGCCGTCCTGATCGGGGCGGGCTATATCGGCATGGAGATGTGCGAGGCCCTGAGAAACCTGGGGATCGATGTCAAGGTCATGGACATTCTCCCCCGGCCGGCGATCCGGTGGGATGCCGAATTCACCAAGATGATCGTGGAAGAGCTGGGCAAGAACCAGGTTGAGTTTCTCCCGGAAACGAAACCCGTGGCCATCGAAAAGGGGAAGGGCTGCCGGCTGAAACTGATCACGAACCATGGCGAGCTGGATGCCGATCTGATCCTGATGGGCGTCGGCACCCGGCGAAACACGACGCTGGCCGAATCGATGGGAC